>OJDY01000031.1_pt1 | contig 17926 bp, 23 predicted proteins | sample 1592931 | NCBI WGS metagenome assembly OJDY01 (sample SAMN05416734, study PRJEB24817) | seawater metagenome | isolation source: Sea water | place: Canada:Atlantic | collected 2013-07
AGAATGAATCAGCATCATCAATGATACCAAGTGCTACTCTCTGTGCAGATAACTCAACCTTCTCTGCTTGAGCTAGTTTATTAAAAACTCTATTCTCTGTGTTCATATATATAGTTAATTAATACCTTTTAAGGTGTTTTCACTTTTATTATATCTTTTTAATCTGCTTGATGCTCCTCTTATAAAACTTTGAATTTCTTTTACTAAGCTCTTTGCTCCTAAATCTTTTGCTTTTGGAAGAGCTTGTTGTAAAATACTTTCTGCTTCTGTTGTTAATTGAGCAGCTTCAGCAAAAGAACGTGCTGCTTTTTGTACAAAACTTGCTCCTTCAAGTGATTTGCTGTTGGCTTTTGTAAAGAATGAATCAGCATCATCAATGATACCAAGTGCTACTCTCTGTGCAGATAACTCTACTTTCTCTGCTTGAGCTAGTTTATTAAAAACTCTATTCTCTGTGTTCATATATATATAATAAAAATTGGTTATTATTTTGTGTTTTCAAATTGAAATTTATTCAGATGTTTGCTCTGTACTACCTATTCCTTGCCTCCAGATTTCTCTATCTTCGCATCTATTACAGTCACATTCTTCAATGGTGTAGGTGTTTTTGCAATAGCAATAAACTGCTCTTGTCATCTTAATAATTTTTTTAGTTCTTCTATTTTATTTTCGTCTGCTGATAAATTTTCTTCTATTTTTTCTTTAGGTCTTTCTAATCGATCAGCGAAATATCCTTCTATAGAAAATCCTTTTACTTTACCAGTCTTTACATAATCGTTCCATACATCTTCGTTCTCTACTTTTACAGAACCCATCCATGTGCCTACAGGAACATCTAAACCATACAAAGCAGTCTTGTCTTTTGCTTTATCTTCTACGATCCAACTTTCAACTAATGTCAATCCTTTCAATTCTGCATCATGCTCTAGTGTTGCTTCTGATTGGTTTCCATTTTGTAGGTATAACTGAGAAGCCTTTGCTACTGTCTTTTCTGAGAAGAAAATATAGTATTCATCATCTCCTGACTTTCTGTAAATAGGTTTCTTTGGTATCAATAAAGCACCCATTAAAAGCCTTTTCTCTTTGCTTATCTCAGCAAGTTTTATCTCTTGTTTATTAAGTGCTATAAAAGGTGACTCAATGGCTGGAGAATTTACCAGCGACACCGCTTCGACTCCGATTGCCTCATCATCATCTAAAATTAATTCTATTAGTTTCATATTTATATAATGATTTATTTAATGTGTTTTGTATTTTTATGTTCCACTTTCTGTAATAATATTTCTATCTAATGCCTGAGCAGTTGATACATCTGAAGCCACAACATAAGCTCTTGATGGTTGCTTAGACTGCCCACCAATTGCATCTGCTAACTGATTTGTATCACTTGCCCCAACTACATTAAATGCTGGAGGAACAGATGCACCACCACCACCACCACCATTAGATGGAATACTTTGTGGACTTACTGTTTTAGCGTTACCTTTTATAGATTGAATACTCTTTGTGGCACTTGCAATAGTAGAACCAATAGATAGAGCTGCTTTTACTGTGTTTATTCCTACAAATGGCATCCCCCCAGTTAAAGGAGAAGCTGCTACTGCTTTTGCGTTTGCGACACCTGTGCTTGATACAGTTTCTGATATAGACTTTACAGAACTTCTAACTACATCAGCAATTGCTAAAGCCTTTCCAACTTTTTCCAGTTTCTTACCTCCTATACTAACTATGTTTTGTAAGTCACTATATCCCTTTTGATACTGCTCCTCTTTAAAATCTTTTTGCTCTTTTGCAATTCTGTTAGATTCGTCTGTATTTTTTTGTTTAGTCTCTATATCTTCAGCATCAAAACCATCATTTATCTCCTTTAATCTAGTATTGAAGTCAGTTTGTAAAGCAAGTAAACGCTCTTTTTTTTCTGCATCATCTGTAACCTCTCTTTCTATTAGCTCTTTGTTTAGGTCATACTCTTGTTGTAGCTCTAACCTTTCTTTGTCTCTTTCAGATTTACCAAATAAAGAGATTTCATTCATTATCTCTTTCTGCTCTTTTAATAAAGAGTTTGTATTGGTTTGTTGTTCACTTCGAAAACCAGTTATCTGTGCCTCAATTCCAGCCTGTTCATTTAACGCATCTTGATATGCTTTCTGTAGTTCAATGCTATCTTTATTTTTAGATAATTCAGCAGCAGCAGCATCAACAGCAATCTGTGCATTTTTTTTCATTGCTACTTCTTGCTCGTCTAATACCAAAGCAAGTTCTTCATTCGCTTTTATTCTTTCTTCTATACTTTTGCTATCATCATCTCTTATCTGTCTTAATTGCTCTGCTTGTCTATCATACTGCTCAATCAATCCTTGATTTAAAACAGATGCTAATTCAGCAGACTTTTTTAATTCTGTAATGGCTTTTGCAGACTCTAAAGCACTTTTTACATTTACCTCTCCTAATTCTTTTGCTACAATTTTTCCAGCATCTCCAACCTCAGTTACTGCCTCTCCAAAATTATCTACAATATCTTTACCAGCATTTAAAGCTGCCTTTCCTACATCTAAAAGATTTGTTCTTGTTTCTGTTATTGATAAATTTAATTGCTTTATTGTTTCCTCATCTTTACCTCCTAAAAAACTATTCTCCCAAGCTAACATTGCTTCTTGTACTGCTAACTTTATTCCGTAGAAAGTTAATTTAAGAGGAGTTAATCCAATTGTAACAACTCCAGAAATAACTTTACCTAGTGCATCAAATTGGTCTGTTGTCTGTGTAAGTGCATCATAAATATCTGTAACCGCTGTTGTAACTTGACTGACCATCTGACCAGCAAACTCAAAAGCTGTAGTAAATAGATCAACAACTTTTTGGTTCTGAGAAAACAAATCTTTTAAAGTATCTAAAGAAGAAATAATCAACCCTAGTCCAAGAGCCTTTAATCCTGTACCTAATCCTTTTACTCCTTTTGTAACTGTCTTAGTAACTTTTTGAATACCATTTAAAGACTCTGCTGTTTTTTTATTAGAGCTTACAACCTCCTTGTTTAAGTCTGATACACTCTTAGCAACATTATCAATTCCTTTTAAGGCTTTGTTTGTTTTTGCTTCTAGTTCTACAATTATTTTCTCCATTGCATTTCTTGCTTTTGTCTTGTAAATATTTCTTTAAAACTATCTGGAAATTTATTTTTTCCTTTTGCTATTTGTACTATCTCAGACTTGCAGTCTGTATCTCTTAACAATTCTAATATCTCTTTAATCATTATGATATGGTTGTTACTGTTAATGCTGTTGATGGGTTTGATACATTATTATTAAAGTCCGTTGCACTTACTGTCATAGTATAACTCTGTCCACTTGTTAACCCTGTGATTGTAGCACAATACACAAAGTTGATAGGAACTGCTGAAACTCTTTGTATTAATACTCCATCTTGGAAAACTGAATAACTCTTTACACCTACACCAGAGTCTGTTGAAGCATTCCAACAAAGTATAAATGATGTCGCTGTTAAGTTCGAACTTGTTAAACTTGTTGGTACAGTTGGAGGTGTTTGATCTGGTGGAATCGTTGGAGCTGGAACAACAAAAATATCATTCAATAACTCTATATCAGACTTGCCAGTCTTGAAATTAGTTTTGATAGAATTTATCTTATACCTATTGCCAAAGATTGAAAACCTATCTGCTAACGTATAATTAAGTAAAATTCTTAATGGTAGATAAGCACTTACTTTTGTTAGCCTATTTCTTACATCAAATACATCAGAGATATAGTCGCTGTGGTATGCTTGAAACAAGGTATCAGTAAAGTCATTCTCTGCTGTATATTCGTTGATCTCGTTGTTGAAATTTATATTATACTTACTCGTAGCAGATGACAAAGCAACGCTATTTGATGGTATGTTATAATTTACAATCTGTGAATGTGTTGTACTATCTTCAACAAAAGAAATATTATTACCACTATTTCTAATTGGATAAAATAACAAAGGTTTACCGATGTATGGTTCTTGGTTGTCATCAACAAAATATCCGTATTGAACAGAGGTATCTGCATCTGTATTGTAGTCTCTCAACCTTTCATATTTCAATTGTGAGAAAGGTGTTTTAACTTTGTATATGTCTACTCCCGAATCTAATCCACCTACTTGATTATAGTGCATCTTTCCCCAAGTCTGAGCTGCTAGTTGTTCGTGTTGTTTTGCTAGTAGTGTTTTTGTGTCTCCATGTTCAAAGGTTATTTCTTTAAATGGTAAAGCCGAATCAACAGAGCTTTTATCTACATCTAAAAATTTACTAATGTCATAAGAGTTGCCCCCAGCATAATAACTATCTAAAGTTTTTACAACTATTTTATCTGTACTCTCATCCACATAAGCCGTAAGATTAAACATACGAAATAGACCAATCATAATGTCTATGATTTTTAAATCTGGTATCTGCTGTGATATAATAAAACTAAAAGAATTATTATGCGTAAAAGAAGCAGATGTAAATGGTGTAAATATTGTTGCAAGTCCATAGCTAGTTGCTAATAGCCAAGTTACTTCTGTAAATGTTATATTATTAGCTGATTCAATTATCACATTATAACCACCAGCTACTAAATTATACTCAGTATCAGATATATCTACATCACCAGATACATCTACAGCTCTATGCACCTCTTGACCATTTATCTGAATTGATACATTATATAAGTCTGTACTTGTTGTCCTTAGTTTTAATGTCAATCCTCCAAATTGAAAATTTGAATTTGGGGATGGATTTAAAGTAATTGATGTTATATTTAAAGTAGATACATTTATTATTCCAGTCTGTTGTGGGTTGTGTGTTACTGTCCAAGTATTAACCAAAGATTGTGCTAATATATTTCCAGTACCAGTTGATGTAACATCTCCCTTTTTTCTATGCAACCACATAAACAAATTGTAGTATGGTTCATTTGTGCTTGTAAAAAAGTCATCACTAAAATTAATACCATAAGTTGATGATATTGCTTGTACAATTTTATCTACTCTTAAAGCATATTTTAAATCATTCCAATAAACTCCTGTAACATTGCTATTGTATGCAACATTTTCAGCAGTAGTTGAAGAAACATTGCTATCATAAATTAATCTTTTAGTATGTGTTATCAATGGAACAATCACATCGTTAGAAGATGGACTCGCTTGTAAAGAACTTTTTATACTTGAAGAATCATACACTAACTCAATAGTATTTAAACTACTTAAAGAACCTAACTTATCCTCTCCTAAAGTATCTTTTAAAGAGACTGTATTGCCAAAGAATGTAATTCTATACAAGCTCGGTTTATTGTTCTTTAAATCAACTCCATTTAGTTTTACTTTACCACTTCTAAACTTTAAATGATTTAACTCAATTGTGGCATCTACCTTAGATCGTGCATCAAATGTATTTGTGATCGTAGAATTATAAAAATGCTTAAAGACTTTATTATTTTTTGCAGTTGCTGGAACACTAAAAGTCCTCGTAAAATCTGTAAAAATTTTACTTATATCTTTTACGTTTTGAATTGACTGAGTAAGCACTACACTCTCATCATCAAACAACTCAATTCTTTCACTACCTATGTAAAGTTGAACGCTCTGCATTTATCGTATATCGTTTAGTACATTGTATGAGTTCTCAAAATTTATTGTGTACTCTATTAGCTTATCATTTACTTGAGTTTTGTAACTGATACTGCTTGTCTTTATATTGATTGGTAATACTTGGTTATGTTCGTTGTTAAGCCATACAGTTTCAGATAACATAAGCTGTTTAAACACATCATTATATGACTCAGGTACAAATCCACTACTTAAAGAAATAGTCTCAGAAGCTGTGATGTTAAAATCTCTTTTTGTGTGATCAGATATACTATATGAGTTTGATGAGTTCAAAGTATTTGAACTATAGCTCTGTCTCTTTGATGACATATTTTCTTTAGACCTCTGGAAGAAATACAAATCTTGTAATACTCCAAACTTGTTTGTAAATGTTACTTTATATGGTGTGTGCTTACTCTCGCAATCCTCAGAGACAGATATTACTTTTATTGCATTGTCATCTGTTACTCTTATACTGCTTACATCTACAGTCTTTTTAACAGATACATTATCAATAGAGAATGTAAGAGGTGTAGTTAAGTCTGTTGCTTCTGCTTCAAATTGTATTCTTTCAATATTCTCTCCAACTCCAGATACTCTATAAAATCCATTTCTTGTAATTGGAATAGGGAAAGGATAACGCATAGAAGCACTACCAGTTCCGCTAAAATTTGTCACAGTAAATTCAGAGGTAATATTTACCCCATCAGTTAAACCGGTTGAAGATTGAAATAATCTATCCTTTGCTAAATCAGAAGAGTTTAAAAAACTTGCTCCATTGTTTATTGTCCAGTCAGCTGTTTCTTTTGTCCATCCACTATCTGTTGTGAAATTTCCGTTTACACATAGTTCTGGAAATAACTCAACCGATTCTATTTGTCCGTTACTTTGTGTGCTTGTGGTATATGATACTGTTCTTTGTGTTGCTCCAGCAGAATCTAAAAATAATAATGTTGGATTGTTCTCTGTGTATATTGGTATTCTATAATCTCCAAGAGGTGTTACTTTTATATCTTTTTGTGACATCAACAAAGACTTATTATCAAAAGAATAGTTAGCACCCTCCTCAAAATAACCATAACTATTAAAGGCTAAATCTGTACTTATTGTTTGTGATAGTTGTACACCATTTCCATCTACAGCAGTTAAAATAGTTCTTACCCATTTAGAAGAACCCTCAGCAGTTGTATCATAGTCTCCATCAAAAGAGACATCTAAATAATCTCTTATTAGCTCAGATACTTCAAATGATATTTTAGCAGTTGATCCTATTACTTGCTTACTTAAATTATATTGAGGCACACCAGTAAACCCTGTAGTCTTGTCTCCTGTATAAACTTCAATTGTTAAAGTTGCAACTCCTAGGTCTGCAATTGCTACAGAGATATAGTGAGGACTTCTAGTATTAATTATTGCCATTTGTAGTATATTTTATTAATTCTTCCACATCTAATTTGTATGCTTCTACTATATCTTTAGGTAAATTATCAAAGGCTTTTTTAAATGGTTTGGTAAAAAACATACTAGGCTTTATACCTCTATTATAAATGTTGCTTGCTATTACATAAGCCAACGACTTATAATTACCTTTTTTAAATTTTCCTTTTTCATCTCTAAACCTTATGTTTTTTTTCTTTGCCCATTTCTCTATGCCTCCTGTGAATTCATCCCATTTACCAGATGCTGAACCACTACCAAAACGAAATTTAGTATTAGGTGCTTGCTGCCCTTTTATCTTTGCATTAGGAGAAACTTTACTAGGGTCTTTACCTTTTACACCTTGATCTAAAAACGCTCCATAGTCTTCCATCAAGAACTTCAATCCAAAACTGTTAGGACTTACATTCAAGTCATGCTTCAAACTATTGTATAGTTTTTTAGTATCGTTCTTTGTACCAAAAGGTTTACTTCCTCTTGTAAGGTTTGCTCTTGACTGGCTTATAACATACTTAGCAAATCTGTTAAGCTCATCTTTTACATTGCTTAGCATATTGTTATATCATTGTTTATGATCACATCAAATGTTAATGCCCATCCAGCCATCTCATTCTCAAACCTATCATAGAAAGGCTCAAAACTTGGAGAGCCATCTAACTGGTATAGGTCTTGAAATAATGTGCCACCTCTTAATACTTGTACTAACTTATTTAATACTGCTAACTGACTATTTAAAACATCTTGCTCATTGTTGTTTCCTCTAAATATATCAACCACTTCTTCTTTTGAAATATCTACAATATCCATAGCAAGAACAGATAAACTAAAACGCAAGACATTGTCTTCATTTGTTACGCTATTAACTATTAAATGAGATAAAGGAAATATAGTTTGCTTCGATAAATCAACCCTTGTTATATCCCCAGTTGTAACTGTGTTTACATTTACATCTGCTAACAGTTGGTTTTTTATTGTTTCCGTTACTTGATAAAATCCTTTCATTTAAAACTTACTTTTTATTTGTTGTGCTTCTATCTCTGCTTTCTCTTTTGTGAATGACAAGAAAGTAAAGCATTGATGAAAATTTAGTTTAGTGATATCTTCAAACTTTGTAACATCTCCTCCAGCGAGGCTATAAATTGATGAGTACCATCCCCACTTGTTTCCGAAGTTAGCTGCTCTTGAATAGTCTCCATCTCTTGTTGATTGACTGAAGAGAGAATCGTATGACTCGATAATTCTAACCCTAACTTGTAGAAAAAAAAAAGGCTTCCTATAGCTACACCCAATGGCATATCTTTCATCTTGTCTGGGTCTTCAGCAGTATATTCTTTTATACTATATTTAGTACCTTTCTTTATTTTTATAGGTCTGTATAATACATTCATTGCAACGTGCATCTTTTGCCAGTCTGAAGCATTACCATCTAAATCTACATACTCTCCCAAACTCATTTCGTCTAGGTCTGGTATGAAACCATATTGAACACCATCTAAAGAAAATCTATTAATGTGTGTTGGCTTCTCATTTAGCATATCAACCAATATATCTACAATTGATTGTACACTAGACATCTTTAGTTTGTAGCTTTCAGATATAGGAATACCACAGAATATCTCTATAATTTTAGCATCTAATAAAGAGCCATCTGGAGTCTCTTCTGTAGCTTTTAAATATCTTTGATACTGCTCTAGTGTAATTTCGTTTAAAGATGTAGGTACGTTTATTTCTATTTGCATACCTATATAATGAAAAAAGAGACCTATTTTATAAAAAAACCTTTACAATTTTCATAAGCTTTTGTAAGTAGTAGATAATGGTTAGGTTTTGTTGGCTTGGCAATCCTAATTTGTTTGCCTGTTCTATGATGTATGAAGCACTCAAGAACTGCTATCATGTGCTTGTTATCCATTTATCTAATAAAGTATTTACCAGCATTAGGGTTCTTTAACTGAGATGTAATAGCGTAACGACAACTATCAATGCAATGGTCAAAACCTTGAATCGGTTTATTAATAGTATTACCTTCTCTATCTTTCATCCAAGTATAAGACTGCAACTCTTTTATAAGGTTATGGCTTCTACTTGTTACGAAGATTTTGTTTTGGTTTATTAAGTTTATACCATATACAATTGAGTCCTTACCTTTAGTACAGGGTAATACTTTGTGTTTGTATGTTCTTAATTCTGCAATTGATTTAGGCTCTGCTGAGTCTGCATAGATTACTTCTTCTATCTTGTTTGAGATTATTAGATTAGAGATGTCTATGTTTAGTAGTTTCTTTTCATAGATTACTTCATCGAAGATATACCCATCATTGTATTTGTATAATCCTATTAATGTAGTTGGATCATTACTATATCCAAAATCCATTCCATAACATAATAACCTTGCTTCTGTTGGTAGTTCTTTTATCTCTTTCCAATCTGTAATACATACACCATCTAAAGAACCAATCTGACCAAGACCATATACTTGCCACCAGTTACTCCAATAGGTAGAGTCTTTTGCTTTGTCTCTTGCTGCTTCAATCTCTTTTACAATTGTATCAGGTAGTGCTTCATTATCTAAGTAAGTAAGTGTGATAAAATCTGCATCTTCTTTTCCAGCTACTTCTTTATGTGCCCAAAAATTAGCAGTTGGATTAAAGTCAATCCATATATCTCCAGAGGTTCTAATTGCTAATTGATTGTATGCTTCAAATGGTATATTATTTGCTTCATTAACATACAATACATTCCTTCTTGCTCCTCTTAATTTGTCTGGTTGTTCTACAGAGAAGAACTCAATATAAGAACCATTAGTAAAAGTATAAGTTAGAGATGATCTATTCCATTGGATATCCTTAAACCTATTTGTAGAAATCATAATCTTTAGGAAGTCACGCATTGCACCCCTTCTTAAATGTGGTATAGACTCAGATACTACACTTGTTTCAAGCATAGCAGTTCTAATACATCTATCTATAAGTATAGGTAGTATTCCAAAAGTTTTACCAGCAGATGTTCCTCCTTGTATTACTTTCTTTCTACTCTTTAAAGCATGGAGCTTCTTTATTGCTGTAGTAGTTTGAAACATCTACAACTCAAACAATGGTTGCTCAGATGAAACTGTTATATCTTTTGTTTCTTTTGGTTTACCAGCATAATAGTTATAGAACATTTGAACATATTTAAAGTCTCCTTTGTCTATTCCTTTTTCAAGTGCTTTAAATGCTTTAGGTTCTAATGGAGTTAATCTCTCAATCATCTTTACTTCTTCTGCTTTAGATGGTCTACCTCCTTTATTTCCTATCGTTCCTTTGTTGTTTTCTCTATTGTCCATAATCAGTTTAAATCAGTTAACTAATTATATAATAAGAAAAGAAGTCTTTTTTATTTTAAATCATCACTTTTTTTTAGTTTCTCAATATAAAGAGTAGCATCCATCAGCTCCTCTTGTAAATGTTGCAACCATTGTAAGGTGCTTAAATCATCTCTATCTAATGTTTTGTTATACTTCTTTATACCAACATTAGATCGTTGCTTAAAAGAGCTAATAACAGCTTTAACTATTGTATCTTCTTGTTCTTGCATCTCTGCCATTTTATCTCTTGTATTCATTTGAGTATATCATTTAGTTGGAACAGCCATTGTCTTATCTTAGCTTTGTTACAAGAGCATGGTATCTCAAATTTATGGTTGAAGTATTTGGCATGCAGTTCACACATTATTTTAAAATCTGCATTAGATATTTTATGTGTAATTCTTTCTTGTATTTCTTTCCAGAGTATTATATCTTCTACCATAATTCAATATCATTTAGTGATTCTTTTCTTTTATCACAATTACAGTTGGGATGTATCTTTTTCCATAGCCATTTTATTCCTGTGAACTTTGTGATCAGTTCTATTAAGTTTCCTAGTTTCATTCTTTTATTTATTATCAGCTACAAACTTGCAGCCGAATAGTGTTATTATTTCTCTATGTTTTTTCACTCCGTTGTAGGAGAGTTTATTGTCTTTTGCATATTGGCTTATGCTTTTTAAGTTAGCGTATATCTCTAATCGTTGAAAGAGTTGCACTATATCAAGCTCATCTCTTTTCATTGCGTTATAGACATATTTCTCTAACTTGTATAAATGCCTTTTGTTTACTGGGTTTCTCATTGGTTCAATTTTTTGAATGAAGCATAATAGTAGTTGTCGTTAATATTTCAGTAATTATGATAGTCAAAGTAGTTTGTCGTTAATTTATACGCACTAAATCATATACAATTTAGTTAAAGTCCTGTATTAATTCCGTTGTCAATCACTTCTACTATGTGTCTGAACGTGCTTCTTTCTTGTTCGCTAGTTACATCTGTTCCGTTGATAAATAATCTGTAATGGTCTTTTTTTTCTGTTGGTCTTAATTCTATATTCATTTATTTTACTTTTTGTTTTAGCCTATCCTTTACTTTTCTAAACGTATTATAAAGTGAATGGTATGTGATGTTTGTCTTTCTTGATAGCTCTGTTATGCTGTACTCATCTTGCACCATGTTATACACTTTCCTGTCGTACCAATGCAATTTCTCTAGCTCTTCTTCTACAGCTTCGTTTGCTTCATTGAAATCAATATACTCTCCAGTCTCTAGATCATAAACTAAATCAATAGATGTTTTAGGGAGTTTATTCTTTTTCAATTGCATTTGTAAATAGTTTGTTTTTAATGTTCTATAGATATAATAATAGTTTACACCAGATTCACCATAAGAAATGTTAAGACCTTTGTTGAGCATTTGACCGATAATTAAGTACATCTCTCCTACAATATCTTCTGCTTCATATTGGGTTGCTCCCATTTTTAAAACAGTATTGATCCACTTCTCGTGTGACTCGTAAACTTTTTTTAACATTATGTGATTGCTTTGTATATTTTGGTATAGCTTTCTTTCTGTGCATCTATACAAGTATCATAAACTATATCTCCAGACTTGATGAGTTTACTTTCTTTATAGACATTACAAGTAACGCCATAACGTGTACGCGTAAGGTGTACATGATATCCTTTCTCTTCGCAGTAGTTTGTCATAGTAACAAAGTCTGGAAGTCCAATACTACTCTCTTTCAATTCGTGCATCAAATCCTAATTTTTTAAGTTCTTTTATTCTATACTCTTGCAATTTGCTTACAGGAGTCTTTGCTCCTTTTACTTCGATGAATTTAACATCGTCTGGCTTTAGTGCCACTAGGTCAGGTATACCAGCTTTGTTGGTGCTAATTAGTTTTAGCACATAATATCCCTCCGCTTCATATTGCTTTATTAGTTTACTTTGATATTTAGCTTCGCTCATTAACTTAATTGTTTAAATGATATTGGGTATTTAGATAAATAAGGATTTACATCTTTTAGTTTTGCAAACTTTATGTACTTGCCATTTGTATCTAAAACCTTTACTTGAGAGATAACTATTTTAGGTTGTCCGTTTATCATTTGAACTTCATATCTGACAACTTCTAAACTTCCTATATTGTTTTTTCTTTTTTCTAATAAAGAAACTAAGGATAGGTCATTAGTATTCTTTTTATTAGCTTCGTTCATAATGCTTGGTTGTAAATGATTTCTTGTCTTGTACTTGTCTATAAATTTTATCTTCTAATCCACCCTTTGAGAATATCCAATACACATCATTGGTCTGTCTCTCTTTGGTTGTTAGTCTGTCTCTAGATTGCCAATAGCTAGTTGCACTAAAATCTATATTGAAATAAACTAGATAGTCTGCTTTTGATAGGCTAATACCTTCTCTACCACTTACTATCTGCAAGGCTATGTTTTTATTTGTTGCATTAAACTCATCTAGTTCTGTTGTTAGTTCTTCTCCATAAACAGACTGCAACAACTTTAACTCCTCTTTGAACTTATAGAAGATGCCTATCTTTTTTCCTTGAAACTTCTTCTTTATGAATACTCCTTTACTGTTATCTATGGTAGCTGATGAGCCATCTTCTAACTTAATTGTACCAGAGTATAGCTGATGTACTTTCTGCATTAGTTTTACTGGTGTATCTGCTAATATTACTCCTCCGTTCTTCCCTTCATATACTCTATCCTTTTCAATCGTTTTAACGAGCTTATACGTTGTTGGCTTCATCTCAACGTGTAAGATGTGTTCGTTTACTTTAGATGTAAACCCAGCTTCAGATTGTGAGAATGAGATAATATGCTTAGATACTTTCTGTCTAATTAAGTTCTGATTGGCTGCTGTGTAGTCATTCACATCATATCCGTTTATCTTTCTTTTAGTTACATCTACATAAACTTTTGCCCATTTATAAAATGACTTCTCTACAAATGGTGTAAACTCACTAACCCAAAACTGGTGGAAGATTTGAGACCAAGACTCAGGAGTAGGTGTTCCAGTTAATAAGATGCAGTACTTCTTACCTACTATTTCTTTTATACGTTTTGTTCTAACTGATGCTTTAGGGAATGCACCTAGTGAATGAGACTCATCTACAATTATTAAATCATAGTCTTTACCATTTACTTTGTGTACTGCTTCATAGTTTGTGACTTTTAGAGCGTAGTTAGGATTCAATAGGTTGTAGTCTGATTCAATTGAAGAGATAGCTTTCTTCTTGGTTATAAACAGAACAGAAGAGATATCCATTTTATCTGCTATACCTAAAGAGGTTAAAGTTTTACCAGTTCTTACTTCCATGGCTAACATAATAATACGTAGCCTAGATAGTCTTTTAGTACCCTCTTCTATGATTGTATGTTGGTATGGTCTAAACTGCATCGAACAAGTCTGTTTGGTTAATGTCTTGTTTAGTTATAATACCTAAAGCAGTTTCAAAGATTGTTTTACCAGCTTCATAGTCTACAAGGTTACGAGCCATTTTATTAGTAGGCTGACTTCCTTTGTATTTATAGAAATCGTAATCGTGAAACTCGCAAAGGTTTTTAACTTCATTTGTTCCTGTACTTATTCTAACTTCTCTATCAGTTAATTTGTTAGGTAAATTAAAGTTTGTCCAATATAAATGTCTATGTCTTTTTTGAGCAGGTATTAAAGGTTCATAATAAGGGATTACATTTTCTATAACATATTTACCATTATACAAATGTTTTAAAAGTAGTATCTCCTCGTACAATTTCATATCTGGATATTTCATTTTTATTTTATTCTTGTTAGATTGAACTAATCTACTATGCGTTGGACAAGGAGGAGAACTCCATATAAAATCAAACTTTTTGTAATGGTCTAATAAATATTGATGTGCATCTGCAACTATCACTTTATCGTTTGGGAACCTTTCTTGGTATAATCTCGCAGCTTCTGGATCAAGTTCTACAGCAGTTACTTCAATGTCTTCTTTTACTTCATTCCACTTGTATCGGTTACCACCTAGACAAGCATATAAGTTTAGTATCTTCATATTAATATGCTCTATCGCTTAAACCCGCAGATGATTCTATAATTTCACATCTATCTTTTACTTCTTTACTTTTCCACGCCCATGATTTTTTAAGAAGTCTTATTCTTTCAAACACTTCTTTTATTTGTGTCTTTGGCAAATCTTCCAGAAGAGTCAATACTTTTTCTTCATCAGTTGTATAAGTATCTTTCTTGTAGTTTAATTCTTGTATCTTTTTCTTTAGTTCACTATTTTTTTTTGCTATTTTTTTACATTTCTTTTGTAGGAAAGTTATACGATCAATAGCATCATAATCAACAGCATCATTAAGTTTGAATTTAAAGCAAGATTGATACATTTTCAAGGTGCTGTTTGTATTTCTATAAATTGAGTATCTCTTTACTGAATGTATTACAGTAGCATGATCCATTGTTTTACCTCTTGATTTAAAAAATTTAGCAATTTCAATTAAGGTTATATTCATTTTAACTCTAAAGAGATAACAAGCCAAGGAACGAAGCTCTACATACTCTGTTACTCTTGTGTTTTTAAAGAGGTCCAACCCAGACATTTCTATTAATTTATCAGCTACTTCGTTTAATTCTTCGTACTTATCTTCATTCATATATTAAGGAGGTTGTTTTTTTATTTAAAATGGTACTTCATCTAATTCTGCTACTACTATATTATCTTTTGTTGAAAGGCTAAACCACTTGACTCCGTTAGAACTGTTCTGCTCAAAGTCATAACCTTTATAGTCTCCGTATTTCTGCACCCATCTGTTTAGTGTGTTTCTCTTAAAGATTTTATTATTGTAATCTTGGTTGTCGTTTGTAAACTTTACATAGAAGTCAGACTTTATTGTTCTTTGATTCAATATCAAATTATCATCTTCTACCCAGTCAAAGAAGTCCTTAGAAGTCTGTGCTATTATTTTACGTTGCTTCAAGTTTTTTGCTTCGTGAGCTATTAATCCAAATTGTAAGTATTGTTGCAAGCAGTAGACCATGTAGTTATCAAACAACTCAAACTCTTCAGCGTTCCAATCATCAAAGAGCTGCTTTCCAAACTCATCAAATGGTGTAAGGTCTTTACCATAGTATTGAGCTATCTCTATTTCGTGCCTTCTCCTGTCGTGTGAGTTTCCATCTCCTTTAATAACATAGTTAGTAGAGATAACAATCTTAGGAGAATCTTCAACAGATAACTTAATAGCATCCTTATTTTTTCTCTCAATTGTTAGTCCTTCTGTTACTAGAGAAAATTTACTCTCAAAGTTAAAGCCAGACTTCACATCATCCCATACAAGTATCTGAGAATCTAGAGATACTGTCTGATATGGAAACCCTTTCTTATCATCAAATGATTTACCATCTAGTATAGATGTTTTTCTAATTCTTTTTAACCCTTGTATCATTAATCCTTTTCCTGTACCTCCTTCTGGATTATCAGAGATCACTTCATCATTTAAAATGATAGCTTTATTGTTCATCTTATTCTTATAAGTAGATATAAGATAGCCAAGTACACACTCCAAGGCTTTAGGACTGTTGTTAGATATATTAGAGATAAACGTTTGGTAGTCGTTCTTGTAGTTCTTATGTTCTACATAGTTTCTTTTAAGAATTTGAGACTCCCATACAAACCCTTCTACATCCATAAAGCCAACCAGCTCTTTAGTATCTTTAGTTACCTCTAGGATACCATTCTCATATACTATAAAAGACTTTTTTCTTTCATCTCTTAGCATTGGAAGCTCCTCTGATTCCAGCATCAGTAAATAGCTTTCTGTAAAAAGTAAGTGATAGTTTACACATAGCTTCCATACATCAAACTCTCCTTTACTTAGTAAATGATTTAGTACATAATCTTTTATAAGCTCTATAGATGTTTCTCTAACTACATTGCTTTGAACAAATACCCAAGTAGGTTTCAATGAACCCTTTGGAAAGTATTTTTTAAAACCTTGCCCTTCTAAGAATAGTTTGTATTTATATGAGTCAATTTTTACATCTCCTTTTTTATCTAGATACCAGAACTGAGGTGTTTCTTTTGCTTCTTTTAAAGTTTCGTATGTTTTCTCATCAATCTTATGAGTTTCCATCACATACTCTTTACCTTTCTTTAGATCAATCTTTACTCTTTCAACTTTATCATAGTCTTCGAAGTATTTGCTGTTGGCATTTCTAGAAGAGTAAGCAGACTTAATAGAGTTTTGTTTTGATTTTTCATCTTTACATCTGCCCTGTACAATATTTTTCATTATCCAAGCATCAGCAATTGAATGAGGGACACCATATTCACACATTGCTCCAGCAATATCAAATACATAATTATTCATCTGACCGGTTACAAATGACTTTTGCCAATCAAACTTCATTACTCGTGCTATTACTTTATCATCTGACTCTATTTTAATTGTAGGAGGTTTATCAGCGTATGAGAAGCCTTCATCTACTACTTTGGCTTCAAATAGTTCTGCTTCATAGTTTACATAGATATTAGGATCGTAGGACTCAAAGCAAACACGATCAACATTAGAGTTAGAGATATCAAAATATTCATATTTAAACTGCTTTTGAAAGGCTTTAAAGTATTGTGGGTGTGTTATTTCATCTAAAGTATCTGGTACTCTTACAACTCCTTTTATACCATTACCTGATGGAGATATAAACAGGAGTACAAAGTGCTTGTTAGTCTTTAATAGTTCAAGATGTTCATTTAGTGTTTTAGGGTTTGGATATTTATCAAAATCCAATACCATAAGACCAGAATGTTTCTTTAAACCTTTCCTATTCCTTTCGGAATATTCGCCAGAGAAAATAATAGATGGTAGTTTTTTCTTTACCTCTTTTTTACCATTTCGAATCTGTTCTATCTTTTCTTTAGATGTTCCTTTTTTTATTCTTTGAACTACTTGCTCTAAAGTTAGGTTAAAGGGAACATCAGTAGACTTAAACAAATCTTTAAAAACTGATATTTTATTATTTTTCATTTTTTGAGTTTTTAACTTTCGTACTTTCGTACTTTTTTTATCTCTGTAGCTACTATGTTTACTGAACAGTCCGAAAGTTCGTTTTACATTCTACCTCTAGTGGGTACCCCTATTTTATTTTATTGCTTGGGGGGTCTCATACAAACGCTATTTATTTCGCACTTTCGGACTGTTTCACATTTTGTCCATTATGTGTACAAACTGTTCATTAGTAATTTTATGAACGCTTTGCACAGTAAACTCCATCCAATCAATAAAGGATTGCATTTTTTTAATTTTACAAATCATCTTGAGTTGTTTTAAATGATACTTCTGCTTCGTCTATTAATTTTATCAGTTCAAACAAGTTGTCTCTGTTAAAGGCTATCCATTCAAAGTTTGATGTATTAAGCTGGACACAACCATCGTTTATAAAACCACATTCAACAGCAACACCATCGGAGTCTATTATGTCTGTCTCTTATACACATCTCCGAGCCCACGAGACTCCTGAGCATCTCGT
>OJDY01000038.1_pt1 | contig 16339 bp, 11 predicted proteins | sample 1592931 | NCBI WGS metagenome assembly OJDY01 (sample SAMN05416734, study PRJEB24817) | seawater metagenome | isolation source: Sea water | place: Canada:Atlantic | collected 2013-07
ATAAGAGACAGTAGCAATGTAGGGTCAAGACGTTTGTCAAAGTGGTTTTCCATGTACTGCATTTTGCCATGGCTGTTTTTTTTAAGCCATGACTCTAAACGGGGTGCTTCTTCCTCTAAAAAACCCGCCCTACTCATGCCACAAGACAAAAAACCGAGGCGTTTAGCTTCGGCTTTGATTCGTTTTGAATATGTTTCTTTAGTGGTCAGAATTAGTAGTTAAAGTTCTATTAAAATAAACCGCCTTGAATATCCCCTTTTACACGGCCTAAATGTTTGTATGCAAGTTCGGTAACTTCACGACCTCTAGGGGTGCGCATAATAAAGCCTTGTTGGATTAGAAAAGGTTCATAAACTTCTTCTATGGTTTCTGGGCTTTCACTCACTGCGGTAGCAATGGTGGTTACCCCAACTGGACCGCCTTTAAACTTATCTATAATAGTTGTTAATATTTTATTATCCATTTCATCAAGACCATGAGCGTCTACATTCAATGCTTTTAAGCCAAATTTCGCGATTTCAATATCAATTTTACCGTTACCCTTTATTTGTGCAAAATCTCTAACACGTCTCAATAATGCATTGGCAATACGAGGAGTCCCCCGACTACGGCCCGCAATTTCAATTGCAGCTTCCTCACTGATAGGAACCTTTAGAATTTCCGAACTACGTTGGATAATCGTTGAAAGGAGTTCCGTTGAATAATATTGTAAACGACTGCTAATTCCAAATCGAGCACGCATCGGAGCCGTCAAAAGGCCAGACCTTGTTGTAGCTCCAACTAATGTGAAAGGATTTAGGTTAATTTGAACTGTCCTGGCGTTAGGACCAGACTCAATCATAATATCAATTTTGTAGTCCTCCATAGCCGAGTATAAATACTCTTCAACTATAGGGCTAAGGCGATGAATTTCGTCAATGAAAAGGACATCCCTTTCATCTAGATTTGTAAGCAATCCGGCTAGATCCCCTGGTTTGTCTAAAACAGGGCCCGAGGTAACCTTAATTCCTACTTGTAATTCATTTGCTAGAATATGTGCCAACGTAGTTTTTCCTAAACCAGGAGGGCCGTGAAATAAAGTGTGATCTAGCGCTTCTTCTCGTTGATTAGCTGCTTCTACAAATATCTTGAGATTTTCAATGGCTTGTTCCTGACCTGTAAAGTCGTCAAACGAAAGCGGTCTCAACTTTTTTTCTACTTCGTGCTCTTCATTAGAAAAATTTTCGCTTTCAGGATTTAGATGTTCATTCATACTACAAATATACTAGAATTTGAAGATTGATTTACTCAGTCGTAGAAAACAAAAAACCTTTCCGAAATGGAAAGGTTTTAACTAATTTTTTTATTGTTTATGATGGTTCTTCACCTGGAAGCAATGGCACCGCTTGAGATACCCAATCTTGTCCGTGTAAATAATCGCTCTCATCATCTTCTGGATCTACTTTTTTACTGTAGTCATAAGCCCATCTATGAACTTCTGGAATTTTACCTGGCCAGTTTCCGTGAATATGTTCTACGGGAGTTGTCCATTCTAGAGTGTTTGAATTCCATGGATTTTGACTTGATTTTTCTCCTCTATAAATAGAGATAAAGAAATTTGCTAAGAAAATGATTTGACCAATTCCTCCAATTAGGGCAAAATAAGTAATCACCACATTGGTATCTGCAACATCATCAAACATCGGAAATGCTGTATTAGAATAATATCTTCTTGGTAAACCTGCCAATCCTATAAAGTGCATTGGGAAGAATACTCCGTAAGCACAAATAATAGTCACCCAGAAATGCCAATATCCCATAGTTTTGTTCATTAATCTACCATACATCTTTGGAAACCAGTGATAAATTCCTGCATACATTCCAAAAATAGCAGAAACACCCATTACTAAATGGAAGTGAGCTACCACAAAATAGGTATCATGGATATTGATATCTAAAGCAGAATCTCCTAAAACCAACCCTGTTAATCCTCCTGTAACAAAGGTAGAAACCAAGCCAATTGAAAACAACATCGCTGGATTTAATTGTAGGTTTCCTTTCCAGAGTGTAGTAATATAATTAAATGCTTTTACAGCGGATGGAATAGCAATTAATACTGTTGTAAAGGTAAATACAGACCCTAAAAATGGATTCATTCCTGAAATAAACATATGGTGCCCCCAAACAATAGTAGATAAAAAGGCTATTGCCATAATAGATCCAATCATGGCTCTATATCCAAAAATTGGTTTTCTAGAATGTGTTGAGATAATTTCTGAGGTAATTCCTAAGGCTGGTAGTAATACAATATATACTTCAGGATGTCCTAAGAACCAAAATAGGTGTTCAAATAATACCGGTGATCCTCCTTGGTAATGCAATACTTCACCACTAATAAATATGTCTGAAAGAAAGAATGATGTACCAAAACTTCTATCAAAGATCAATAATAATGCTGCCGATAACAGAACTGGAAATGAAACCACACCAATAATTGCTGTGATAAAGAATGCCCACATGGTTAGTGGTAATCTTGTCATTCTCATTCCTTTTGTACGCAGATTTAAAACTGTTACAATATAATTTAAAGATCCAATTAATGAAGAAGCAATAAAAATAGCCATAGAGGTTAACCATAAGGTCATCCCTAATCCAGAACCTGGTATTGCCTGTGGTAATGCACTTAGAGGTGGGTAAATAGTCCAACCTGCAGATGCTGGTCCTGCTTCTACAAACAAAGAAACTACCATAATAACACTAGAGATAAAAAACAACCAATAAGAGATCATGTTTAAAAAACCTGATGCCATATCACGTGCTCCAATCTGTAATGGAATTAATAAATTTGAAAAAGTACCACTTAATCCGGCAGTTAACACAAAGAATACCATAATGGTACCGTGTATGGTAACTAGTGCCAAATAAATATCTGGACTCATAATACCGTCTGTTTGATGTGGCCCTAAGAAAGCTTCAATAATTGTAAACGACTTTTCTGGCCATGCTAACTGTAAACGAAATAACATAGACATGAAAATACCAATGACACCCATAATCATTCCTGTAATCAAGAATTGTTTGGAGATCATTTTGTGATCATGACTAAAAATATATTTTGTTACAAATGTTTCTTTATGATGATGTTCTGACATAATCTAACTTTTTATGTATTCTATAATTAATTTATAACTTTTCTGCAAAAGTAGGTTGTTCTGCTAACCACTGTTTGTAATCGTCTTCTTCCTCTACCACAATTTTCATTTGCATGCTGTAATGAGATGCTCCACAAATTTTGTTACAAAGAAGAACGTAATCAAACTCATATAAGTCTTCTCCTTTATCAGAACGAATTTTATTGATTCCTCTGGTTTTATCCATTACTTCAGATTGCTCTCTCATTTCTTCAGTTGTATACTTTGGAGTAAATGCAAATTGGGTTACCATACCTGGAACACAGTTCATCTGTGCTCTAAAGTGAGGCATATAGGCAGAGTGCAATACATCTTGTGATCTAAACTTAAACAGTACTTTTTTCCCTTTTGGCAAGTGTAATTCTGTCACAGGTTTGTCATCTAATGATGCAGGATCAGACAAATCTACTCCTATTGGATTGTTTGTTTCATCTATGAAGTTTACGTTTCCTAACCCAAGAGTATTATCAGCTCCAGCGTACCGTGCCTGCCAAGCAAATTGCTTAGCATATACTTCAATAATAATTGGATCTTCACTTTCATCAATGTTCATAACTTCTGTCCATTGAAAAATACCAAAACCAATAAGTACAATAATTACAACCCCTGGAATAACAGTCCAAATCAGTTCTAATATATGATTGTCTGCATAGAACTTTGCCTTCTTTGTTTTTTTACCTCTGTATTTATAGGTAAAAAAGAAGATGATAAACTGCATAATAAATTGCACAATTCCTATCATCCAAAAAGAGATATCAAATAATAGATCATCATTTTCTCCTTCATAAGAAGCAGATTCTGGTAGCATTAAAACATTCATCCCAATTAAGCAATAAATCATTAATGCATAAATAAAAATTCCAAATAGGATAAAATATTTTCCTTGTCTGTCATTGTCTTTATCAGTAGCAATTACACCTCTTAAATTTAAGATTCTAGTAATCTGCCAGAAACTTACTCCGATTGCAACACCTATAAAAATATAAAATAGAGCTAGCATAGTATTTTGTCTTTGTTAATTATATTGATTAATGTTGATTGTCTTCTTCTGAGTGATGCTCAATATTGAAATAATGAAAATGCTCACTTTCATGTAAGAAAGGATTTCCTTTCGGTATAGGATCTGCTTTTGCAAATGCACTAAATACTGTATAAATAAATATACCTAGGAAGAAAAATGTTGCTCCAATTTCTGGAATTCCAAAACTCCAACTTCCTCCAACAGTTCCTGGCATAATCATAATAAATAAATCTATATAATGCCCTGCTAAGATGACAATACCTCCTATCACAACAAACCAAGGTCTGCTTTTAAAATCGCTATTGATTAATAATAGTATTGGAAATACAAAGTTCATGACTAACATTGATAAAAACAATGTTTTATACTCTGTAAATCTCAATACAAAATAAGTTGTTTCTTCTGGAATATCTGCATACCATATTAGCATAAACTGAGCAAACCATAAATAAGTCCAGAAAACTGAAAAACCAAACATGAATTTTGCTAAGTCATGGATATGACTGTCATTTACTTTTGGTAAATATCCTTTTGAACGAAGGTATATGGTTACAAAAGCAATTACAGTAATAGCACTAACTAATAAAGTAGCTAATACGTACCATCCAAATAATGTGGAGAACCAATGTGGATCTAATCCCATAATCCAATCCCAAACTGCCATAGATTCTGTAATCATAAATAAAAACAGGAATACTACAGACATGTTGTAGTTTTTCTTATATAATTTATACCCGTCATTAACGGTATCTTCTTTAATAGAGTTTCTTCTGATTAACATTCTGTATGCATTCCATACTAATAAGTAAAACACACTTCTGATAAGCCACCATGGAACATTTAACCAAGCTCTTTTTCCATATACAATAGGATCAAAATTCTCGCTCGTTTTGTCAAAAACACCTTCTCCCATCCAAGTAAATAAATGGTTAGAATGCATCGCTGTTAAAACTATAAATACAAGCATAATAATAGAGGTAGGAACCAAATTAGCTGTAATAGCTTCCATAACTCTAAACAGTACAATAGACCACCCAGCTTGAGCAACTCTTTGAATTGCGTAGAATGCTAAGACTAATAATGATATCCCTAAAAAGAAAAGTAATGCTACATATACAGCAGACCAAGGTCTATTTTGTAACTGATGAAAAACATGTTCTGCGTGCGCATCATCATGGCTTCCTCCATGAGCTTCATTTACAGAATGTTCGTCAGATTGGTGTAAGTCTTTAGTCACCTTATCATGATTTTCTTCATGAACATCTTCAGTCGAATGTGTTCCTGAAGAATGATTTTCATTTGTATGCGATTCTGATGAATGCTCCTCATTTGAAGCAGATCCATGCGAAACTTCAGCACCGTGACCATCTCCATGATCAGAGCTTGAGACCATTTCCATAGCTTCTTCTACCGTAGACGGTGCATTATAAAAACCTATACCTATACCCAATACCCCTAGAACAATAAGAGCTATTGAGAACATTTTTAATTTACCTGAGAATTGATACATATCTTTCGTATTCTTCTTTTGTATTTATTTCAATAAATCGTTACGTAGCTTTCCAACATACTGTACTATCTGCCAACGCTCATCATGCGTAATTTGTGATGCATGAGAACCCATTACGTTTTTACCATGCATAATTACATGATAAATACTTCCTTCTGTGATATCTCTGTCTTTATAACTTGGTATCCCAATAAACTTTTCAGCTTGAGACAAATAACCATTTCCATCTCCTTTTTTTCCATGACAAGAAACACAGTAAATAGTATACATTTTTTTTCCTTTTTCTAAAGAGATTTCGTCTTGTGCTAATGGAGATGTTAATTCAGATTTTGCCTTTTCATAATCTGCATTAGTATTGACATACTCATACGGAACATTTCCTCTAGCAATTGTGCCAGAAACAGGTTTCAAATTAGAAGAAACTCCAGTAGCTCCTTTTTCTGCATCTGCTTCATAAGGAACAGCCACATACATGTCTGGCATGTATTGATATTGTCTTTCTCTTTTATCTGAACAAGAAACGATTGTTGCTAAGACAAGAAGTGCGATATTAAATTTGATATACTTTCTCATGAATTAGTGCTTATCTACTACGTTAATTTCTACAGCTCCAGTTTCGTTTAATAATGCTGTTAATTCTTCTTCATTATCAAGAAGTTCAATTTCCATTAAAAAATGATCATCTGTTGTTCTTGGATCTGGATTCTCTGCTTTTTTAAATGGCCATATTCTACTTCTCATGTAAAATGTAATCACCATTAAATGCGCAGCAAAAAAGACCGTCAATTCAAACATAATTGGAACAAATGCTGGCATATTTTCTGCCCAACTAAAACTTGGCTTTCCACCAATGTCTTGTGGCCAATCTGCAATCATTGTATAATAGGTTAACCAAATTGCCATACCCAATCCAATAACCCCATAAATAAAAGCTGTAATGGCTAATCTTGTAGGAGCTAATCCCATGGCTTTATCTAATCCGTGAACAGGAAATGGACAAAATACTTCTTCGATATGATGATTTGCCGCTTTCACTTTCTTAACAGCGTCTAGTACAACTTCATCATCATTGTAAAATGCGTGAATTACTTTACTACTACTCATGATTGTCGTCTCTTAATTTTTTATAACTCTCACCTGAAGATTTCAAAATTGTTTTTACCTCTGCTTGTGCAATAACAGGGAATGTTCTTGCGTACAACAAAAATAAAACAAAGAAGAATCCAATGGTTCCTATAAATATTCCTACATCAACAAATGTGGGCTCGAAGCGCCACCATGTAGATGGTAAATGTCCTTTACTTAAAACAATGGCAATAATATCAAAACGTTCAAACCACATACCAATATTAATGGCAATAGAGATTAAGAATGAAATAATGAAACTTCTTCTAAATTTCTTAATCCATAATAATTGTGGTGTGATGATATTGAAAATGATTAAAGACCAGAATGCCCATGCATAAGGCCCTGTTGCAGAACCAATAGACAAGTAGGTATAATCTTCGTATTGAGAGCCAGTATACCAAGCAATAAAGAATTCTGTTGCATAAGCTACGGCTACAATACCACCTGTTAATATAATTACGATGTTCATATACTCTACGTGTAAACGCGTAATGTATGCTTCTAGATTGGTTACTTTACGCATAATCCCTAATAAGGTTTGTACCATAGCAAATCCTGAGAATATTGCTCCTGCTACAAAATAAGGAGGGAAAATTGTTGAGTGCCAACCTGGGTTAATTGATGTTGCAAAATCCATTGATACAATGGTATGTACAGAAAGTACTAATGGTGTTGCCAAACCGGCTAATACCAATGATACTTCTTCAAATCGTTGCCAATCTTTTGCTCTACCAGACCATCCAAAAGATAATAAAGAATATATTTTCTTTTGAAAAGGTTTTACAGCTCTATCACGAATCATTGCAAAATCTGGCAACAAACCTGTCCACCAGAAAACCAATGATACAGATAGATATGTTGAAATGGCAAATACATCCCATAATAATGGGGAATTAAAGTTTACCCATAATGATCCAAATTGGTTTGGAAGAGGCAATACCCAATAAGCATTCCAAGGACGTCCCATGTGAATAATTGGGAACAAACCTGCCTGAAAAACGGCAAATATTGTCATTGCTTCTGCAGAACGGTTAATTGCCATTCTCCATTTTTGACGAAATAATAACAATACTGCTGAGATTAATGTACCAGCATGACCGATACCTACCCACCATACAAAATTGGTAATATCCCAAGCCCATCCAATGTTCTTGCTTAATCCCCAAACTCCAATACCAGTTCCAACAGTATAAAATATACATCCAAACCCCCATAGCATGGCAGCTAAAGAAATATAAAATGCGATATACCAGTTCTTATTTGCTTTTCCTTCAATAGGTCTAGCAATGTCTTCGGTAATATCATGGTAACTTTTGTGACCTAATATTAAGGGTTCTCTTATGGGTGCTTCGTAATGAGACATATGCTATATCTTAAATTTTGATTACGCTTCGTTTGTATTTCTAACTTTCACTTGATATACTACATTCGGTTTGGTTTGTAGATAATCTAATACGTGATAAGCTCTTTTATCTGCTGCTAATTTTACAACTTCTTCTTCTTCATTGTTTACATCTCCAAAAGCTAATGCTCCGGTTGTACACGCATTTGAACAAGCTGTAGAGAATTCTCCTGTTGCTACTTTTCTTCCTTCTTTCTTAGCTTTTAAAATAGTTGCTTGTGTCATTTGTATACACATAGAACATTTTTCCATAACACCTCTAGAACGAACAACTACATCTGGGTTTAATACCATTTTACCAAAGCTATTATTCATATTAAAGTCAAACTCTTTATTATCTGAATAGCTAAACCAATTAAAACGACGAACTCTATACGGACAGTTATTTGCACAATACCTAGTTCCTACACATCTGTTATAGGTCATTTGATTTTGTCCCTGACGACCGTGTGTGGTTGCAGCAACTGGACAAACCGTCTCACATGGAGCGTGGTTACAGTGCTGACACATCATTGGTTGAAAAGCAACTTGTGGATTTTCTGCTTCAGTTTCTAAAGCAGCATACATGGCTCCGTCTCCAAGACCTAAACTATCTTTTGCAAACTCTCTAATAGATTGTGAGTTTGGTTCTTTGTTGTAAGCTTCGTTAAACTTCGCTTCAACACCTGAAGAGTAGTAACGATCTATACGCAACCAGTGCATATCTCTACCAACACGTACTTCTTTTTTACCAACTACAGGTACATTGTTTTCTGCATGACAGGCAACAACACAAGATCCACAACCAGTACAAGAGGTTAAATCTATAGAAAGGTTAAAGTGATGCCCAATTTCTCTATTGTGCTCTTCCCATAAATCAATAGATTTTGCTTCTACTTCTTGATGATCATATGAAACCATTGCTGGTACATTCCAACCATTTTTGTGGTCTTTAGGATGTACTGTTAAATAATCTTTTAAGGTAGTTTCTTTTAAAATATCATGTCTTCCTGCAATTGTTTTTTGAACTTGTGTACAGGCAAACTCGTGAACAGCTCCAGATGTTTTTTCAATAAATACTTGGTACTGAACATTGTTAGAATTTGCATACAAGGTATAAGCATTAACTCCTACTTGCATTTCTTCTTTTAGGTTGGTTTTTCTACCATACCCTAATGCCAATCCTATAGAACCTGGGGCCTGCCCTGGCTGAATCATCACTGGAATATTTTCTAGAGAAACACCATTTACAGAAACTGTTGCATAGTTTCCGTTGATTGCTCCATTATCTTTTACTGGATTGGTAAACCCTAGTTCTCTGGCATCTGCCATAGAAACAGTTACGTAATTATCCCAAGCAGCTCTTGTAATTGGATCTGGAAATTCTTGCAACCAAGGATTGTTTGCTTGTTTACCATCTCCTAAAGCTGTAGAAGAAAATAAGGTTAATTCAAAAGCTGATGCTTTTGTTGCACTCACCAAAGCACTTGCTACTGATGAAATATTTATAGAATTTTTAGAAACTTTCTTAGAAAACTCTTTGGTAAAAAACCCGTCATGCAATGCTTGATTCCATGATGTTCCTTCCAATATATTTGAAGACCAATATCCTTTTAAATAATCGTGATAAGAGGCTGTATTACCAGACCACTTTAACAATATTTCTTGAAATTGAGCCGTGTTAAATAATTTTTGAATTGTAGGCTGAACCAATCCATAGTTGCCTCCAGTTGTCATTACATCTCCCCAAGACTCTAAGAAATGAGTTATTGGCAATGCGTATTGAGTGGCATTTGCAGTAGCGTCATTTTGAATTGACATGGCTACTGATAAATCTAACTTTTTTGTTGCTTCAGCAAATTCTGTACCTACAGATAAATTATAAACTGGATCTACGTTATATGTAAGTAACCCTTTTACTTTTCCAGCTTTCATATCTGCAACAACTTGAGCAAGCTCAGTGTCATTTCCTTTTCTGATATGTAATGGATTTGCTGCATCAAATACAACACTTTGTAAAGCATCATTAATTGCAAAAGCAATAAGCTGTGCATTTTTATCAGAAGAGCCAGACACAACAACGCCGTGAGAACCAGATTTATTTAAAGCTACAGCAACTTCTTTAATATGTGCATCTACTGGAGTTGCTTTAGATGGCAAATTAGCCCCAGTAATTGTATTGTATAAATTAAGTAAAGCAAATACTTGATCAGATGGTTTTGTAACCACACGCTTATCTGCATTTGCTCCTGTTAAAGACATGTTTGCTTCAAACTGAACCAGGTAAGACATGTGCCCTGAAGCTGGATTTCTGCTAGCAGCATATCCTTTTTCAAAACCACCTTGCCAGTCTCCTATAAAGTCTGCACCAAAAGAAACAATAGTCTGTGCTTTTTCAAAATGATAATTTGGAATTGCTCTTTCACCAAACATAGCTTCAAAAGCATCTGCTGTTCCACTTTCTGAAATAGCATCATAAGCAACGTGTTTCACATTTGGATAGGCAGTAGTAAATTCTGAAATGATTTGCTCTGTAGAAGGGCTCGCTAAAGTTCCTGTTAATAAAACAACGGGTTGGTTTGCTTCTTTTAATTGAGCTAATGCTGCTCCGATTTCATTATGAGCTGCATTCCAAGAAATAGTTTTTTCTCCTTTTCTAGGTTCTTTTAATCTCAGTTGTTCGTCATACAAAGACAAAACAGCTGCCTGAACTCTTGCATTGGTAGTTCCGTTAGCGTCTTTGTTAGGCATAATTAAAATAGGACGACCTTCACGTGTTTTTACTAAAACATTTGCAAAATCATATCCATCAGCAATAGTACTTGCATACCAATCTGCAACACCCAAGATAGTATCGTTTGGTTTTACAACATAAGGAATCGATTTTTTAACCGGTCCTTCACAAGCTGCTAATGTTGCAGCGGCAGTTGTAAATCCAACATATTTTAAGAAATCTCTTCTTGATGTAGATGAGTTTTCTAACGTTTCTTTATCTCCTAAAAATTCATCTGTAGGTATTTCTTCTACAAATTCATTTTTACTTAGCGTTTCAACAATAGAACTATCTTTTAGTTCCTCAACACTTTGCCAGTATTTTTTGTTTGAAGCCATTTATATAGAATTTATCTTCTTAATTTATTAATGATGACACTTACCACACTCTATTCCACCTAGCTGAGCTATAGTTACTTCTTTAGTACCATACTTCTCTGCCAATTGCTTATGTATTTTCTCGTAATAAGGATTTCCTTTTAAATCTACGTTGGTCTCTCTATGACAATCAATACACCATCCCATGGTTAGTGGTGAGTATTGATACATTTCATCCATCTCTTCTACAGGACCGTGACATTGTTTACAATCTATACCTGCCACCGTTACGTGTTGCGCGTGTACAAAGTTTACGTGATCTGGTAAATTATGAATACGAATCCATTTTATTGGTTTGGTTTCTCCTGTATACTCTAGATTTTCTGCATCCCAACCAGCAGCATCATATATTTTTTGGATTTCTTTGTCTAAATCGTTTTTTCGTAAGATGATACCATTGTACTCTACTTCGGTTCCTTCTGCTACCTCTGCAATATTCATATGACAATTCATACAAACATTTACCGATGGTATTCCAGAGTGTTTACTGTGTTTAGCAGATGAATGACAGTACTGACAGTCTATCTTGTTTTCTCCCGAATGTATTTTGTGAGAAAAAGCAATTGGCTGTACTGGCTTATATCCTTGATCTACCCCTACACTAAAAAGAGTACCAAAGCCTATATAAGCTCCGGAGAGTAGCAAGAAGATAACTCCTACCACATGTAAAAATGTATTTTTTTGAATTGCTGCCCACACTTCTTTAAGTGCTCCTAAAGAACCAGGAGTTTTTGGTGCTCCTTGTAATTCACTAATAGTTTTTAGTAGCGTTGCAATAATTAAAAAAGCGCAAATAATAACGGCTGCTAAAATAGATAGTACCCAACCTGGAGCTTGATTTTGATTGCTTGAAACTACAACAGCTCCGGTAGCAGCAACTTTTACTGGATCACCAACAGTTGTATAGTATAAGATATCATCTATTTGGACATCTGTTAGCTGGGCAAAAGAAGACATTACAGAGCCTTTGTACTCATTAAAAATAGCAATAGCGTCTCTGTCGCCTGATGCTCTTAAGGCATTGTTATTTTTTATCCAAGCTTTTAACCAATCATTTTCTCTTCTTTCTTCAACACCACCTAAAGCTGGACCCGTATATTTTTTATCCAACTTGTGACAAGATGCACAGAGACTTCTGAATAAAGTTCTACCTTCTTTTTGGCGAGCTGCATCTACGGCATCTTGTGCCATGGTAGAAAAACTCAAAGAAAATAACAATAGGAATGTAAAACTCTTAAGAAATACGTTGGTTAGTCTTTTGTGCAGATATACACTTTTCATATTCACAAACTATTAGTTTAGTATCAAAATTACTATAAAAATCTAACTAATTTTGTCTTAAAATAACGACCTTAATTAGATGCACAAAAGTAGTACATATATGTAAATTTTGAAATGCTAAAGAGCTGTTAAATATTAATTTATATTTGTTCTAAATAAGCTTATTTTGCAATTTATTTATGATGAAGTTGTTAACTTTGTAGAGAACCATTTTTTATGAAAAAATCAGTAGCTGTAGCGTGTCTTTTATTTGTAGGGTTTTTTACTACCCAAACTGTCTTTTCTCAGTCAGAAAAATCTGATACTATGCTAGTTGAAGAACTTATTTCAAAAAAAAGAAGTTTTAATAAAGAGTTTAGTTACGGCTTTAGAATTCAGTTATACAACGGGCTTGAGGTAGAAGCAAAAAGAACAAGTGCAAAATTTAAGCTAGATTTCCCTAAAACAAAAACACATCTTGTATACAGCCAACCAGAATGGAAAATACAAGTTGGGTTTTACAAAACAAAGCTTGAAGCTGACAGAGCTTTGTTAAACTTTAAAAGAAAATACCAGAGTGCAATTGTGATTCCTCTTGGCAAATAAAAACACATTTTACCAAACAAAAAAAGCGCCTTAATTATTCAATAATTAAGGCGCTTTTTTAAGCTATAAATTATTTCAATTTTTTCTTCACTGCAATTTCTTGATACGCCTCAACACTATCTCCTTCTGCAATGTCGTTGTAGTTTTTAATTTGAAGACCACAGTCATAGCCTTTGGCTACTTCTTTTACGTCATCTTTAAATCGTTTTAGTGACGTTAATTCTCCGTCATGCACAACAATTCCATCTCGAATAATTCTAATTTTAGAATTTCTAAAGATTTTACCATTCATCACCATACATCCTGCAATATTACCCACTTTAGAAATTTTATACACTTCTCTAATTTCTACAGTACCTGTTACCTCTTCTTTCATTTCTGGAGATAACATTCCTTCCATGGCATCTTTAAGGTCATTAATTGCATCATATATGATAGAATAGGTTCTAATATCTACTTCTTCTCTATCTGCTATTACTCTAGCGTTTGATTGTGGACGAACATTAAACCCAACAATGATTGCATCTGATGCAGTTGCTAACAGCACATCTGATTCTGTGATTGCTCCAACACCTTTATGCAATATATTTACTTGTATTTCTTCCGTAGAAAGTTTCTGGAAAGAATCTGTTAAAGCTTCTACAGAACCATCTACATCTCCTTTTAAGATAATATTTAATTCTTTGAAATCTCCTAAAGCAATTCGTCTTCCTATTTCTGCTAGTGTTAAAGTTTTCTGTGTTCTAACAGACTGTTCTCTTTGTAATTGTGATCTTTTTGATGCAATTTGTTTTGCCTCTCTTTCATCATCAAATACATTGAACTTATCTCCTGCTTGAGGGGCACCATCTAATCCTAAAATAGAAACTGGTGAAGAAGGGCCTGCCTCTTCTAAATTATTTCCTTTATCATCAAACATGGCTTTTACTTTACCACTATTTTTTCCTGCCAACATGTAGTCTCCAATTTTTAGGGTTCCGGCCTGGACTAATATCGTAGTTACATAACCTCTTCCCTTATCTAATTGTGCTTCAACTACTGCTCCAACAGCATTTTTGTTTGGGTTTGATTTTAATTCTAAAATTTCTGCTTCTAACAATACTTTTTCTAATAATTCAGGAATTCCTTCACCTGTTTTAGCAGAAATATCTTGTGATTGTATGCTACCTCCCCATTCTTCAATTAATAAATTCATTGAAGATAATTGTGTTTTTACATTATCTGGATTGGCGTTTGGCTTGTCAATTTTATTAATTGCAAATATAATTGGCACACCTGCTGCTTGCGCATGTGATATTGCTTCTTTTGTTTGAGGCATTACATCATCATCTGCGGCGGCTACAATAATTACTAAATCGGTTACTTGAGCACCACGAGCACGCATCGCTGTAAAAGCTTCGTGACCTGGCGTATCTAAAAATGCTATTTTTTGATCTCCTACATTTACTGAATAGGCTCCAATATGCTGTGTAATTCCTCCTGATTCACCCTCAATAACATTTGCTTTTCTAATATAATCTAATAGTGATGTTTTACCGTGGTCAACGTGACCCATCACAGTAATAATAGGTGCACGACCAACTAAATCTTCTGGCTTATCAATAACTTCCTCAATTGATTCTTCTACTTCAGCACCAACAAATTCAACAGTATGATCAAATTCTTCTGCTACGATTTTAAGAGTCTCGGCATCTAAACGTTGATTCATTGTAACCATCATCCCTAACATCATACATGCAGAAATGATTTCTGTGACAGCTACTTCCATCATCGTAGCAACCTCACTTACAGTAACAAACTCAGTAACTTTTAAGACTTTTGACCCTAGTACCTGTGCTTCAGTTTCAGCATCTGATAATTCTCTATGAGCATCTCTTTTATTTCTTCTATATTTAGCACCTTTCCCTCTAGAGGATTTCCCTTGAAGTTTCTCCAAAGTTTCTCTAACTTGTTTTTGTACTTCTGCCTCAGTAAGCTCTCTTTTAACAGGCGCTGGCCTTCTTTGAGCATTTCCTCCTCTTGTTCCTCCTGGTCTTCCTGAACCTGGTCTTGTTCCAACCGGCCTTCCTACTCCTGAAGTTCTATTTTGACCACCTTGACCTGGAGATCCTGGCTTACTAATCCTTTTTCTTTTTCTTTTAGAAGCATCGTTTTTGGCAGTGGCTTTTGATTTATCTTCAGGCTTTTTCTTAGCCTTTTCAAATTGCTTAAGATCAATCTTTTTACCTGTTAACTTTGGGCCATCAAGTTTTTTATATTGTGTCTTTATGGTTTCTGATTGCTCTGAAGATTCAGTAGACTCAGATTCTTCAGTTTTCTCGGATACAACCTCTGGTTTTGACTCTAATACTTCTGGTTTTTCAGAGATAGTCTCTTTTTGCTCAGAAGATTCAGACAGATTTACGTCTGTTTTTTGAGGAGCTTCTTGCACCTCCTTTTTCTTGGCTTGAATCACATCAAGTAATACAGCTTCTTTTTTATCTTCCTTAGCCTCGGATTGTTGGTTAACAACAGGGTTGTTTTTTAGTTCTGCTTTTTTTGGAACTATATCTATCTTCCCTACAGTTTTAATTTTAAGCTTTTCTGCTTTGGCTCTTAATACTTCCTCTTTTTTTTCATCTTCTAACCTTTTGCTTTCAATCTTAGCCTCCAACTCAAGCCTAATTGCCTCTTTCTCTTTTCGTTTTTCTTCACCAACTTCCTTAGATGCTGCTTTTTTGTTGGCATCTGTTTCAAAACCGTCTTGAAGTATCTGATAAATTTCACTTGATATTTTTGCAGTAGGTCTTGCTTCGATCTGATGACCGTTTTTAGCAAGATATTCTACAGCTCTATCAAGAGAAATATTTAATTCTCTCAGCACCTTATTAAGCCTCACTGTTCTACTTTCCGACATATACTCCTGTTATCCTTTTATTTGTAAAAGTATTATTTTTTATTGAAAATTTAATCCTCGAATTCTTCTTTTAGGATTCTTTGTACATCTAGGATTGACTCCTCTTCTAAATCTGTTCTCTTTAACAGTTCTTCAACAGAAGCATCCAACACACTTTTTGCTGTATCTAAACCCTGTCTCTTATACACATCTGACGCTGCCGACGAAGAGGATAGTG
>OJDY01000041.1_pt1 | contig 15932 bp, 4 predicted proteins | sample 1592931 | NCBI WGS metagenome assembly OJDY01 (sample SAMN05416734, study PRJEB24817) | seawater metagenome | isolation source: Sea water | place: Canada:Atlantic | collected 2013-07
CTACCAGACCGTACCCTAGTGGCGGTCCTCCCGGTCCCGTAGCCGGCCCCTTGGAGGTTAACTATGCCGGCCGCCCGCCCGCCTTTTCACTAGGAACAGTCCGACTCTCCCTCGCTCAACCCTTCCGGCCGGACCGTGTGTCCGTAACGACCTGGGTATACGAGGGTAGAGCCGATGAGTTGATTCTCGGAAACCTCTGTCACCTATGGTCACCGGAGGACAACCCCCAGTCCCCATCAGTTGAACGCCCGCAGTGGGCCGTCCTGGTGTGGCTTGCCCCGACGTTCGGCATTGACCGGGAAACGGGAGAGGTGTGGGGCCGTGGAGCATGGGTCACCTGCCAGCTGTGCGGCCCTACTGCCACCTACGCAGATGTACTTAACTTTGCCCGCGCCAAGACGGGCGACGCCATTACAAGCGACTACTGCCGGATCCGAGGACGCTCGGGGATAAGGCGCCCTAGCGACTTGATTACTACCGACACCGCCATCCTTCCGACTGGCGGCCTGCTTGAGGTGGAACCCTGCTACGACGGTGGACTGGAGCGCGGGGGGGTGTCGACCAGAAACCAGAGACTCCTCTGCCCTGCCACCCCAGTGTTGCGAGGCGTGTCGGAGATCCGTCCTGCAGCTGAGTGCTACATATTCGTACTCTTCGCCCGCGTACGGGAACCGATTAGGGCGATAGGACAGCAGTCCGCCTCCCCCCCGCCGCGTGGCCCTATTGAATTGCTACTCACCGGGCCCAAAGGAGGTACCCTACAGATTCCCCGCGTTCACCATGTTGACGGAATATACCACGTCACGGAGTCACGCGAGTTAGTAAGTGCGGCGCTTCTCGGCATCGGTCAGGGGGAGGCTGACCCCTCGGGAGGGGTTATGAATAACAGTTACTCCGCGGCTTCATCCATGGTCCCCTCCCTCCTGGTTGCAAGCCTCGGGGCTCACGCCTTTTCGCCGCCACTACTGATGCCGGGCCTTATGGATGCGGCCCGATCAGTGGATTTCACGGGTCACCTGTACGTACTCTGGGTCCCCGGGAAGGCTAAGATCCCTGAATTGTGCCACGATCGGCAGTACGTGTGGACTGAGGTAGACCGACTAGCCGAGACCTTTTCAGGCTCATCCTTAGAGAATGAAGTGGCTACCGCGGTACAGCGTACTCTAGTTACGTCCCTGGCCGACGGTACCCTACATCCCCCCGACTCCGGATGGACAATCGACGAGATGCAGCCGGACGGGTCGCCCTCACCCACGCGACCGCCTGAAACTGACGACGCCATGATCCGGGTGAGCAACTTACGCCAGCTCATGACCATGGTCAACAGTACCGAGGTGGATCACGTGCGGGCGGCCGGCCGTCGGGCGCAAACCTACCCTACCGAGCTTGCTGAAATACTGGCCGCCCCCGTGCTGCTATTGGAGGGATACACGACCGACAACGGACTCTTCCGGGGGCTCAAGGCTACCGACCTGCCACTCGGCCACTACTTGATCCTGTGCACCAGTAACTCGGCCGCGTACCAGGAGCTGTCGGCTCTCGAAAGCGCAATCAAGGGCCTAAGCCCCCCGGCGGTCCGGCACGAGATGATCCCGAAGGATTCCTTCACCTCCCTGAGTGTGCACGTGCCCGATGGCCGGTTCAAGGCTAAGATTAAGGGCTGGTTTAGTAACACCCTCAAGGAGGTGGGGCACGGTGGTCCTTGGCAGCTGATTTATTTTGGGACACGGCTGCCGGCCGCTTCGAGCCGGGCCCACGTGTACGCGGAGCAGTACTTGAAGCAAATGCACCCATCGGAGGACTTGGGTCCATGGCTTTCAATCGCCGGCGCCTCTGGGATCCAGTTCTTGCTACGCCCGCGGGACGTGGCGATATGCGGCCGCGCCGCGGTGGCGCATGTACCGGAATTATGCGATCGGGCGACCGAGCTTCTAACTTATCAACGGATCTCCGACGAGGGCGTACTTCTATCCTCCTGCTTTTCGAACCTGTTCCGCCTCTCCGACGCGCTGCTCAGCGAGAAAGGTTTGAACTTGGGTGAGGAGTGGCAGTTACTGGTGAAGCAACCGGGAACCCCGCCGGACGCTGCGGACGGCCGGGGCGCTGCCACCGACACCCCTCATTTCCTGCTTGCTACCGTGGTTGAGCAGTCAGAATGTCCTCCCCCGACCGAGACTAGGCTAGTGCTGGTGCTGACCGGCAGCGATGGTAGCAGCCCCGCGCCCGCCGCTCCGCCGGGGAGCGGCCCCAGCGACAGTGACTTAGCCGGCGGCCCTATCCATGGGGCCTGCGCGGCGCCCCCCGGCACTGCGCCCCCGGACCAGGAGGCTGGTGTCGGACTGCCGGAAGACGCGGGCGATGCTGCAGACAGCGTGCGGCCCAGATGGGCGCGCCCTCCCGCTCCGCCCGACCCGAGCAAGGCACTCTACATCCCGCCTGAGCCGGACAGGGTGATACCTCAAGCTCCGCCGCCGGGCCCGATGCCTCCGGGCGGACCTGACGCCGGTCTAGTCACCGGTGTGAATCGCCACGCGCCGTCTCTGTCGGAGCAAGTACAAGAACTGCAAGCGGCACTTCGCCAAATGATCCTGCAGCAGCAGGCTATGCAGCGGACCATGCACCAACCGAAGCCCAGCCTGCATCATCAGTCGCTGACCCAGTCCTCCTCGGCGAGTTCGCCGCCCTCTGACCCTCCCCCGGTCCACGCACCGGCAGGGTCCCCCGGTCAGGGCATGCCCCCCGGAAGCACTACCCCAGGCGTTGACCAACGCCGCCCTCCGCCTAGGCAGACCTCCTTCTCGACACCAGTCTCCGATCGCGCCGCCACCCCTTATGCGAGCAACGTCGACCGGCGGACTGTCTTGTTCCTAGCCTCTACGACGACGTCCCTTTCGGAAGCCAGGGCCCCGTACCCGGCGCTCACTTATTTGCTGACTTCCGACTATCAATCGTACGCTGAGGGACTGACCCAGTTGAGCCGGGAATTTGGTTTGAACACTGCGCCCGGCACCGAGCTGATACGCTTGTGGCTGACCCAAGCCGAGCAACGGGTCGACCCTGCCGTGATCTATGCACATGATTCGGACGCCCTGGAGGTCGGCATTTATTGCTTAGACATGACGGACTGGCCGAACATGCAGTCCGTATTTGAGCACATTGTGAGCTTGCAAAGAACGCCGGCCTCGCTAGCAGTAATCCAGACGACGGATGTGCTGAACGGGGTCGAACCCGTATGGTACACGGACGGCCTTCGCGAGGCTTTCCGTGCCGCCCGACTTGACCCAGACGGCCGGCGGCATGACTTGGTTAACCTGGCACTCCAGTTCGCCGGGAACGCGTCGCATCAGATGCGCGGCATGGGCCATCCTGCGAGTGCTCGGGCGACCCCCCCAGTCAGGACCGACCGCCGAAGTGAGACTAACCGGGACTCCCGGCAGGCGACCACGGTGGCCGCTTGCCGGGTGGCCCCGGGCTCTAGCCCGGGTACGCCCTCCAGTCCCGGCCGGTCGAGCTCGCCTCCCGACTGCTCGCCTTCGTCCCCCGAGGACTCCCGGGAGACCGTTGACCACGATGTGAACAAGGAGACCTTTATGCTAAGGATACTTGCGTTGTATACTGACTCAGACAAGGTACCGGGTCACCTCTGGAACCCACGGGTCGATCACGCCGCTGCCTTCCTACCTGCCTCCGCTGAGGCACTGACCCAGTCCCTAAGTTCTGCGGCGTTCGGTGACCTGGTTACGGACATGATAGACGAGCTCCCGTTAGGGCCGCCGGAACCTCGGGTGAGTATGAGCCAACACTTGGTCGCCGCACGGGACGCCTATGTGCGGGACCACAACCTCCTCGACCAGCTTATGCAACGGGAGATGACCGACCCTTCTCATTGGTACTCCCAGCCAGCCCCCATAATACCCATGGATGGTGGGTGGCTTGCGCCGATCCGATTCCACGCGTCCGGTGCGATGAGCACTCTGCTCGAGCGACCGCCCGCCAGCGTCCGCCAGAGTGTGTATCGGGATCGGACCATCGACCGTCACCCCGCGGGCGAGTTCATGACCGTCCTCGAGGCCACTATGAAGGAATTCTACGGCCACAGCGCTAAGGCTGTCTACTGCCGCGCTCTGATCGACCTTCTCAAGTCCTTTCCTGGGGTAACCACGGGAGGGTTCGCGCCGCCCCCGCCCGGGGCGGGTGCGGGTTACTTGGAACTGCTGGCTCGCCCCGACCCCCTGGTGAAGTTTGACGACACGCTCGCGGAGTACATCCTGAAGAAGCTGCCTGATTGGAGCGATGGGATCACCATGACCCACTGGCACCATGATGTCTTGCGCCTTTTTCGGGACACGATGCAAGATCGCCTATGGCAATTGTCAGCCCGAGGAGGGGGAGCAATGATGAAGCAGATTGACCGGGCGCTCCAGCAAAAGGCAATGCAGAGCCACCCGGAGCTTCAGGAGCTCTATGAGAACTTCACGGTGAAGGCCACGCTGATCCGCTCTGCCGACCGGTATGACACGAGCAAGTGGGGCCGCGCGGTGGCTTCCCCGCAGGCATGGATGAACGCTAACACCGACGAGATGCTGGACGCGCTTTGCGTCTTGCTCCAGGCGCATCGCGCACAACTGAAGCGGGTGGAGCAAGGGGTGCTCCAGACCTTGGAGGGCCAGCGGCTCTCCCGTGCCGCCCGCCCTGCCGGTCTCTCGGCCCCCCGTTACATCCGCATGGCGATGCACGCTTTGGGTGCTTTCAAGGACCTCACCCCGCGGAATGAGTGGAATTCGGGGAACGTCAAGCAGTCCCTCGCCATGTTCCTGTACAGTGTGACCACTACCGTGGCCGACGTACCGGAGACGCAGACCAAGCTGCTTCACGCTGCAAATACTTGGGTACAGGAGCACATCCGAGAGGACGGCGTGATGAGTTACCTACGGAAGCGGCAGAAACGGCAGGCGGACCGCGGGGTGGGGATTGGCGGCGCCCTTCTCCCCACTAACCTGACGGACACCTCCGAGCTCTGGTACCTCGCGTGTGAAGTCGACATCACCACTTTGGCTGCCATGATGTTTTACGTCGCCGCCCCTCCGCCGCTGGTGTTTGAAGAGCCGCTGTTGGCCATCCTGTCCCCGGGTTCCTCCCCCACCGTCTACCAATTGACGGCTGAGGAGGCTTCCGACGAGGACTACTCGACCTGCTTGGCTGAGTACGCTGGTGACATCACCGCCGCGTTCGATACCAGCCAATGGGAGGAGATACGTGACCGTGACGGCCGTGTGATGGTCGCGCGCTCGGTGTCCCCCTCCGCCTTCTCTTCCTCCCGCACGTTCCGCTCGGGTCGTGGGCGCGCTCCTGGCCCCTCACCGAGCTCTGGCCCGGCGCCCATTGCAGCGGCTCCGGCCTCGGAAACGCCCCGCCCTGCCCTGCGCGCGGCCCAGCTCCCCGTGGCGGCGTCGCAACCGCTTAGCGGTGCCGTACGGCGCCATGTGGCCTACCCGGACGGTAGCGTCCCCGGAATGAACTCGTCGTCAATCGAGGAGGTGCCTAACGCCAACACGATACGAGAAACGATTAGCACGCAAATTCGGGCAGAGGTCGCTCCTATGCTAGCCAATCTCTCGGACGGTTTCAACCGCGAGCTCCGGAGTCACTCGATGCTGTTCGCCGAGCAGATGAGTAACCTCGCCAAGCATGGCAACCTGACGCACGCGGATCCGTCGCGCACTAGCCCCACCCCGCCTTCGAGTGTCCGGACGGAACGCGCGCCGCCGCCTAGAGGAGCCCGATTTGGTAGTGCCATCCCGGACGCTTGCACCACCTGCTCTCAGTCGGACGCGACCGCTGGCGTTTGTGCCGCGTCGGCCGACGCGCGCGCCTGCTGCTCCACCGGCATGTGTGGATCCCCGTTTAGCCGCGACGCTGCCCGGGCGAAGAACGCTGGCACTGGCCGGGCCAATGATGGCGGCGGCCCGAAGCTCTTTAACACGGACAAACCAAAGATGCGATACGCCCAGTTTACCCCGGGCGCGCAACGCCTCCTTGCCTCGAAGGGGATCAACTCCGAGGAGGAGTGGGAGCGCGTCGGGCCGCAGCTATGTGTCCTTTGCCGAGCGGTTATGCCGGCCGGTGAGCCGACGCACTACACGCATCAGTGCTGGCTCCTGTGGTGCGGCACCGCCGACGGCATCCGCCATCATGGCCTGGCGAAGTCCGAAGAGAAATTGCGAAAGCTCGAGTCAGGAATCAAGCAGGTCACGGTCGCCTCCGCCAACCCGGGCCTGAACGACCGCCAATTGAACGCTCTGAGGGAGTTCGCGGACCACGACACCGTTCACGAGGTACTCTGCCGGCCCTCCCTCCAAGATGCCGACCTGCGCGTGGCTTTGGCTACGTATTGCACGACAGCTGAGTACGAGGCGGACGGCAATGTCCTCCTAGCAGAAATCGTCGAGCGAATGGACCACTCTCGCCAGCGGTACGAGAACTACGTCAACAGCCTCGGCGACTACTAGGGGCGGCCCGCGTCGGCTCCGACTCCACCGCCTGTCACTCGGCCCTTCCAGTCGGAGGGGGTGAGTGTAGGTACCGGTGCGAACAATGGACCGACACACGCGGGAAACACAACTACAAGGACCGACCGACAGACTCCGCAGGTAACTACAGAAAAATCAGTAAGCAGTGACAACAAAAGCAGTACAGAAAACAACCCTACAGAAAACACCAAAAACAGCAACAATTCGGAACGGTATGACTTCGGGACTAATCACGTGAGCGGTTCCGACACACCCGAGGGGGTGCAAACCTTAGGCGGAGGGCAAGCCGATAATTCGGCCCGAGCGCTTGGTCACACCACCCTCTCTACGGGAGGACTCAACATTAATAACAACAATTCCATTAACAACTTTAACGACGATCATGGCAACGCGACCGACTGCAACACCACGGTAGCCGATCGCAACGCCGCGGCGGGGGACGCGGGTGACGTCCTTAGTAAGGGGGCTCCGACGGCTACGGCTAGCCGGGAACAAGCCCCTCGGTCAGACAAGCGGATGACGGCCGCACGCACACTGCAACGCGCAGAGCGCGCGCGGCGGGCTCGGCCGCAACTCTCCGACCCTTACTACCGCCTCTATTCAGTACATTACCATAATACATCAACAACAACAACGACTCCTACTACTACTACTTCAACCTGTGGCGATGCGCAAGCGCCCCCTGGACCGGGATACCTGGAGGGAGGCATTCCGGCTGGGCACCAAGTGGAGAACCTTCCACGTGCGCGCTTGCAAGAAACTGTCAACCAGCTGATTACCCAGCGGTTGGCCTGGCTGACTGAACATGCGAGGTGGGTCGCGCAGCTGAGTGGGTACCGCCAGCGAGCCGAAGCGACCGCCGCCTCGGACCCCGCGGCCACCTTGAACGCCCTTGCTGTTGACCCTGAGGCGAAGTGGGCCAGGGAGCAGCTCCGTCACGCAGAGCGGAGCCTCCACCACGCGAGCCAGGCAGTGATGGACAAGATGGCAGAACTCCGACGGCAACAGGATCTTGGGCTTGACCCCGGCAGATTGATATACTCCGGCGGCCTTGGCCCCAACCTAGTGTATGTTTGTACTGCCAGCCCTGACGGCGATAGCGGCCCCGACCAGGCTGCCCGCGCCGGTCCAGACGACGCCGATTCATACAGCCGGTCGGTTGCCGAGGCCGCGGTGGAGCCTGACGACTATGCACCCCTGCATGGTATCCTGCCAATTTCGTTCGAGTACGAAGAAGACTGGGAGGACCATGGGGACTCCGGCACCCCGGAATCGACGGCCCCGGCCACCGACCCGACGACGACTGCCGACGACGCCCAAGACTTCTTCGTCCGGCATGTCACGGAGGAGCTGGATCCCGACGCCCCGCGTTTCGACTCGACCCACGCCTACCTCGACTTTCATTCGGGTGATGGCGAGAGAGTTCGGACGGACGCCATCGTCGACTCAGGTGCCGCGCGCTGCGCCTGCCGTGCGGCGTGGCTACGGTCGAAGTTCCCGGAGGCGTTCGCGCGCCTCCGCCCTACAAGTGAACGATTTCGAGACGCCAGTGGGAACCTAATGACTCTAGAAGGTACCGTAGATCTGTACCTATGCCTGGGCTCGCATTGCATGCGGGTGCAGGTATACGCTTTCAGAGAGTTGTCCGCCCAGTTCCTTTTAGGAACGTGTGCGCTGTACCGCAACGGCATGAACATCAACTACCATAAGGGTCGGTTGGAGGCCCCCCGTGGCGGTGACGACGCTAGCGCAGAACTCATGGTCCACCGCCGCCCGCGGGCCAACCTGACGGCGCCACTGACGCTTGCCCCGCCTTGTTCGGATACGTGCGCCTGCACTTCCGCACCAGCCGACACTAGCCTCTCTTGCGACTTAGACCGTTGTGTCCTCGAGCTGCGGGTGGCCGGGGCGGTCGAACACTCTATTCCATGCCGCACGGCCGCCGATCCAATCGACGCCCACCAGGTTCACCGTGGTATCGCCACTCGCTCCATCTGCGACTTGACGATACCGGATGGCGAGAACTGCCACATCGTGCTGGCATACGATCAGGCTCTGCCTGACGTCGAGACGATAGAACTGACTACTGCTGAGTGGGTAGCTGCATGCGGCCTTACGTCTGTAGGCCTGCAGTACCATCACTCCTTCAACCGCAACGCTTTCCTCCGTGTCAAGAACTGCAGCGGCCGTGCGATCAAGATTCCTGCCGGATCGACGGTGTGCTGGGCCAAGGCCATCGGGCGAGGGGACGGTCGGTTGTCACGGACCCGACGTTCCTCCGCGACCAGCCCTCAGTGGGGCCTCAAGCTCTTACGTAGCGAGGCAGCGTTCGAGGACGGAGGCCCCCCGAAGGACCAGACCGACCTCCGCTCCTTGGGTTTCGACTTGGAAGGTGTAGACCGCAGAGAATGGTACTTTAGCGAGGCAGCACCGGGCGAAGGCACCGCGTTTGACGCGCCCAGCCTTGCTTCCCTTCTTGAGGAACGGCTACTGGCCAGCCCCGGGACGCGCGTGCCGCTGACTGCGGAGGAATGCTCCGCCCATGTACCCGACGAGATAACGGTCGACCACTACTTGCTAGTGCCGGGCCTCGGTGTATTCCGCCCCACCGCCACCACGATTGATCCGGACGTGCCGACTGCGGATGGAGGTTGGGCCGCCTTATCTCGCTCCAAGCGTGACCGCTTATACACCGTCGCGCTAGACTGGTGGATTTGCTGGTCTAGGGACGCGAAAGTGCCTGAGATCTCTAGACTGGTCGTCATCGACATCCCCACGGGAGATACTTTACCGATCGCGCAGAAGCCCTACCCGATCCCGTACGTGTACCTCGAAGCTGCCCGCAAGGAGGTACAGAAGCTGCTCGACGGCGGCCTGATCGAACCGAGCCTCAGTAGTTGGGCCTCGCCTACGCTGGTGCGAGTAAAGAAGGACAGCACCCCGGATGACCCTAAGATCAAGCTAGTGATCGATTTCCGGCGATTGAACCAGGCGACGGTCCCCGACGCGGGTGGCCTAGGCACCCAGGAGGAGATTATCCACGGGTTTGGAGGACGCCAGCGCTTTGGAGGGTTGATGGACGCTGCGGGAGGCTTCTACCAGTTCATGCTCAATCCCGAGCATCAGCATAAGACCGCGTTCGTTCTTCCAACTGCGCTCGGCGGAACCCTGTTTCAGTGGCGAGTAGCCCCGTACGGCCTGACCCGCAACCCGGCAGGATACAGTCGTGGCATGATGTTCGCTCTGCAGGGCCTAGACCACGTCCGCCTTGGTCCCTTTGGTGAGGACAGTGGGGGGGCAAAGTCCTGGATTGACGACATTAGCATGCACGCGGACTCGTTCGACGGATTTGTGGAGTTGTTCCGCCTACTACTGGGCCGTGTTGCTGCGTCTGGGATGTCTCTCAAGGGCACGAAGTGCCATTTACTTCGTGCCCGTCTCGAGTTGCTAGGTTTCCTCATTTCACCCGACGGCGTGCGTATGCAACCCGAAAAGCTAACCGATCTCCATGCTATGCAGCCGCCCCGCTCAATCAAGGACATCCAGGTTTTCCTTGGGGCCGTAAACTTCTACCGCCGTTTCTTGCCTCGCCTCGCGTTGCTGGCTGCCCCGATGAATGCCCTGATGAAGAAGGACGCTCGAGCCAGGCTAACCGGACCTGATCGTGCCGCCGAATTGCATAAGGTCGAACAATCATTCCGAGCCATCTTGGATCTGCTCACCTCAAGTGCCGTGGTTAGCTGCCCCGACCTTGCCGACCCCCTGGCTGAATACGTCCTGGTGACAGATGCGTGCGACGTGGCCGTGGGCGGAGCCCTACTACAGTGGCAGCACCCGTCCGGCCAAGGGCCCGGGCCCCCGGAGGGCACGCCGGTACGTGGGGCTACCGGGAGAGCTGATCCCATCTCGGAATCATGGCGACTAGAAGCTGGCTGGAAGCTCCGGGTGATCGGCTACTTCTCGCGCACTCTCGACTCCGCGCAGCAGAACTACCCTACCTTCGACAAGGAGGCGGGCGCAATCCTCCTGTGCGTACGCCACTGGGCTCAACTGATCACCCACCGGTATACTACGGTCTACACCGACTCCACCGTGGCTGTGTCCATGCTCACCAAGCATTTTGGGCAACCTCGGTTGCAGCGTTGGGGCATGGAACTTGGTACCTACTTGCCTTTCCTGAAGGTCGCCTACCGCAAGGGAGAGCTTAACGGCCTCGCCGACCTCGTGTCCCGCTACCCTGTGTTCGACGACTACGTGGAAAAGCGGGCCTATGCTGACCATGTACTGCCGCCCGATGCCCTCGAGACACCGATAGAAGTGCCCTTCTTCCTGGGGAATCATGAACCCTCGCGAGACTACCTGAAGAGTTCGGTGTTTCGCCTGGCCACCCCCCGCGACAAGCCGAAACCCTTCTGGGAAGGTGTACAACACCCTCAAGAGGCCGCCACCGGAGAGCAATGGCTGAATGTAGTCTGGGAGGAGGTGAAGAGCGACATCGCTCATCACCCTTTCCATGAAGAGCAACGTCGGTACGAGGACTACCAAGCTGACTGGCAGCAGTACGTCGACGTGTTCCAGTCTACCTTAGGTCGGGCTCCGGTACTGTACGACCTTTTCTGCGGCGAAGGCGGTTTCTCCCGCGGCGCCAGGGAGGTGGGGTGCCAGTGTATCGGTTTCGACTTCAACAAGACCTGTGCCGATCGTTACGAGAATGAACCGTATTTCCTTTCGGAGGATGCCGCTGGCGATAAGATCTCCTCTGGTATGGTGTTCGTGGAGGCAGATGTGAGCTCGGACTCTTTCTGGGAGGAGCTCCGCTCCCGCGGGCGTATTGGCGATCACCCACCCCCCGACATAATCCATGCTAGTCCGCCGTGTAGCCCAATCACTCGCCTAGCCAAGATAAACGCGGAGACGCAGGCTGCTGCGCAGCGCACCCCGATCTTAGTTAACGAGACTATTCGCCGGCTGCAAGAGCTAGAGCATGCTTGGGGGCCTGACCACCCGGTCACCTGGCAAGTAGAAAACGTACCTGAAAGCCGTCATCACGTTTCTACCCCCGTCCCCACGGTATTGGAACTTTGTGGTACTATGATGGGTCACCGCGTGTTCCGCCACCGGTTGTTCTATTGTAACTATGAAGCTGAGGCGGATCTTCCCCATTCTCATGAAGGAAAGTGGGTCGGCTCTCACGGTGTCTCGTTCGCGGCTAACCATGCCACTGCCGCTGAAGTTGATCGATCGAATATGTGGGGTGTATATAGTCGCCGGTCCAACGAGCGCGGCACCGATCCTGAGTGGCATGGTGCTATGGGTTTTGCTCATGGTACTTTCTCTCGGTCAGGCCTCGTTAACGCGTTGCCCCATTCCTATGGCCGTCTCCTGGCCGCCCAGCAAGTCGCTCACCTGTTGCACCGTCAATATTCGATTCCTATCTGGCGGCCCGCGGACCTCAACGACGAACGACGCGCTACCCTGACTTATTGGTCCTCCTGTGGTTGGGGAAGAAGTGAGGCTCGTCGTTACCGTGACCTGACCGAGGATGAATGGAACGCAGATACTCTCCTCTCCTTCGGCCCGCCCCCGAACCCTCCAGCTGAGGGGGTAACCGATGATCCTCCCCTGTTAGCAGCGGGAGGCAACGCCTTAGCTGAGGGGGTGGTCGACGGCCCGCCGCCGCCACCTGGCAGCATGGATGCTTCCGCCGAGGGGGTGACCATGGCCGACCCTGACGGGACCCCCGACAGTGCTGTCGCCTCCCGTCCCGCTTCACAACGACGGCCCTGGCGCCCCTCCCCGCCTTCGGATGTCGCTATTGCCGGGCCCACCGCGTTCGCTGTGAGCCGCCAACAGCAGCTGACTGACCCTGGCATCGCTTTTATCATGCGCGCCCTTGAACATAACGTTAAGAGGCACAGCTCCTCCCTCCCTCTCAACTTCTGCATCCGCGACGGGCTGCTGCGTAGACGAGCGATTACCGCCCTGGGAGAGGTACGCGAGGCTATCGTGGTCCCTGAATCCATGCGCGATGCACTGATGAACCTGATTCATTACTCGCTCATTGTTGGCCACACCGGGCATGAGAAGATGGTCGAGTGGTTAAGGCCACGGTTCTGGTGGTACAATCTCGATGGTGACTGCGTCGCTTTCTGCAAGGCTTGCGAGAAGTGCAGTGGACTACGTTCGGAGTCTTTTCCCCATCCCTTGACGCAGACCGCTCCAACTCCTGGACGGCCTTTCCAAGTGATTCACATTGACTACAAGGGGCCCCTGCGGCGCTCCGGCAAGAACTCCGCCCAGAGCTACTCTTACATCCTGATAGTCACTTGCGCTTTGACCCGCTACACTTTGTACATCCCCACGTCTGATTGTACTGGCGACACCACCCTGCAAGCGTTAGTAGGCCGCTGCTTCAGCGTTTTCGGCCTTCCTCGCGTCATAGTATCGGACAATGGTACGTCCTTCCGTAATGGCTTGATGGCCGCCGCCGCTCGCTTCTATGGTTATCGCGCCATCCAGGTGCTGCCTTACAATGCCTCAGGCAATGGTGTTGCGGAGAGTGCAGTAAAGCGCATCAAGACGCTCCTGGACCGTCATACCATCGACTACCACGAGTGGCACCGACTCCTGCCTCATGCTCAGCTGATGTTGAATACGACTACCTCTAGTGCTTTGGGCGGTATGTCCCCGTTCGCGGCCTTATTCGGTTATGAGCCATTTGGACTTGCTGAGCTGGAGAATCCTGAGCTTCTCCCTGCTGACGGCGAAGGTGAGGAATTCCTAGTTGGTGTCCGAGCACGGATGTTGCGGATTCATCACCACCTCCGTATACTCTCTGATCGGATCAAGGAAGCTAACGTCGATGCGAAAAATGAGCGTATTAAAGGTCGGCTGACGCAGCATTCTACTGGCGGGGACATCAGCCCTGGCGATTTCGTCTGGATTCAGTATGGGGACAAGGAGAAGGCTAACTACCTTCGCAAGTATGGTCATGGCGAGCCATGGAAGCACCGCTACCGTGTGCGAGGCGTCACTAACCATGCTATACTGCTAGAGATACCTGACGATGGTTCAGTGCCCCGTATCAATCAGTGGCAATTGCTGCGCCGATGCTCGCTGTCTGCCCCCGAATTGCACTGTGCCCCTCATGTGAGTGTTGCCGCTGACGGCACCCCTGTCGAGGGTTCCCCCCCCGCTGGTAATGATGAGGAGGCTGTCATCCCGGGCCCTGGTGATGTGGGCGATGCTGCGAGCCGCGTACGGCCCCGGTGGGAGGTTGATCATATCGTTCGCGCCGAGCCTTCCGGAAGCGGCTACGCCCTGTGGGTAAAATGGAAGGGCGACGAGTACCCCGACCCTACCCGTGAGCCGCTCGCTTCCCTCCGCGCTTCTGCCACCCGCGAGCTTAGGAAAGAAATAGACGCGGCTATCGCGAAGGCTCAGGGCGAGCGACCTCGTGCGCCTCCTCGGCCGGCTGCCCCACCGCGGCCTACCCCCTCCCGGGAGCTCCCGCGCCGCCTGGCGAAGGGTTGTCACCCCCACGGCAGCTTGTCTGCAGTGTCCGCCACGGACGCGGACGGCCTAATGACCCTTGTTTCCATGGTCTGCTTGGCGCGCACTTGTTGGAGCCTGCCTGCCGGTGATCTCGCTGGCTGTTCGGCTGGGATAAGTGAGGAATGGGCCTCACCTGGTGAGCGTCGAGTGGGCGACGTGGCTACCCCACCACTCAGAGTCTGTGCCTTAGCGCCTTACTCGCCCGACCGGCCTGGCACCATGCTCCACTGGTCGTCTGCGCCGTGGCCAGCGTAGGCCTTGTACGCCCTTGGGCGCTTCATAAATGGCGACACCGCCCCTTCGGTCGATGAACCGGCACTGCCCTCGGGCCCAAAGGTGCACGGGAGGCCGTGGGTAATCCGTGCTTCGGGGCACGGAGCGACGGCTTAAAGGCGTCGTCAAACGCCAGGTTAAAAAGGCGGTACCGACCGTTCCCAGGAACATCAAGGACTTTTGGCGGGATCGCGAGCGGGCCCGCGACTTGCCGCGTGTTGTGTTTGCTCTTTTCCATGCGCATCGTTGCCTGTGTTTGTGACGTGTTGTCTCACGAGGATGCATACTTCCCCGGTGGACCACCGTCTCCCCCTCCCCCTCACAGCCCTGCTGCACCTGAACTGTGCTTGATACTTGGCTGTTTGTGTGTCTTCCTGCCTGTGTGTGTGCCATACTTGCCCTTTTGGTTGACTTTTGATCTTCCTTCCTTGTGAGTTTTAACTGAAGTGGTGTTGGGATTTACCTCCTCCCTCCGCTACGCGTGGGGTGGAGGTGAGGGGGTGATTTGTAGTGTCAAGAGTGTTCACCCGGCGTATAGTGGTGCTTCACCTACCACGCATAAGCTCAGGCGCCGCGGCTGCCGTCGCCGGGCCGACGTTGTTCGTCGCGAGGGCGAGCCGGCCCCCTCGCCTACGGGTAGCTACCCGGTTGCAGGGATTTAGCCCCGGTCTTGCGGGAGGCCCTCGGGTGGAGTAGCTCGCGTGCCTCGTGCCACGCGGCATGCGCACTGCCCTCCCTGATGCCCCCTTGCTGCTCTCCTTATGCGCGCGCGTCACTTAGCCGGTCAGATTAGCCGCTAGTCTGATGCACTGAGTCACCCGTGACCTACTCGCGTGTATGTCCGCCTCGCGTGTAACGGTCCACGGGTGGGCACGTGTTCTTTGGGTCTTGGTAGCTAACTTCACTTGTCTGGTTTATGCTGAGATTCCTGGTGGCTGACACGCCTAACTGATCGTAATATGACTACTATTGATGGAGCTCTTCAGTCCGGCAGGTACAGTCAGTCCCGATGTACCTGGAGGTCGCGAGTATCGGACCCGAACGTATCCAGTATCACCCCGCAGGACCCCCTTCAGGCAAGCGGGAACCCAACCAGTGCCCAACCCTTCCTAGGGTGGACTGGCGAGATCCAATCACGGATCGGGAAGGGTTCCGTCTGCCTGGATTCTACAGTATCATCCGTCTCGGTCAGTCTGACGAGACAAATTGGTGGCGAGGACGGGATGGAGCGTGGTGAGATACACCCTGGCATTCAGCTACGCTTTACCGTGGAGGCAGGGTCCCACGTCTCTATCTCCGCCATCTACCGTTGCCCTAGCCTTTCCCCTCAGCGACGCCCCGATTCGGACGTCGCATTCCCCTCACCCCCCACGATCGACCTCTTTCCTTGCACTGCAGCTGCAGGTTCCCCCCCGGTGGAAAGGGGGGGGTGCAGCCTCGGCGGGCTCGACGGCATTGCGCCGGAGCCCACCCAGGTGGCACTGATGCTATCGCTCGCGATGGCGTCGCTTTCCCGGCGCACGAGCTGTCTCTTATACACATCTCCGAGCCCACGAGACTCCTGAGCATCTCGTA
>OJDY01000043.1_pt1 | contig 15791 bp, 2 predicted proteins | sample 1592931 | NCBI WGS metagenome assembly OJDY01 (sample SAMN05416734, study PRJEB24817) | seawater metagenome | isolation source: Sea water | place: Canada:Atlantic | collected 2013-07
GGTTTACGCGCACCCGAGCCGTCTCAGCGTGCATGGCACTGCCTGAAACGGTCTCTTGGTGCGCGTCAGCGGCTGCGGCGACTTGCCGCGGGTCGCTGCTGGATGCTGCAGATCGCGAATTGCGTCTTGCAATTCCTGCAGTCTTTTGCTGCTGCTCTGCTGCAGCGCGTTGCCCCTCGTCTCCGAGGTTTACGCGCACCCGAGCCGTCTCAGCGTGCATGGCACTGCCTGAAACGGTCTCCTGGTGCGCGTCAGCGGCTGCGGCGACTTGCCGCGTGCCGCTGCGGGATGCTGCAGATAGCAAATTGCATCTTGCAATTTCTGCAGTCTTTTGGTGCTGCTGGTCCGCAGCCGAAGCTCCAGTGCATGGCACCGGGAGCATCGAGTCGATCGTCGAAGGATCTGCCTGGCGCTGCTGCGTCGCTTGCTCAGGCTTCGCCTCCTTGACCTGGGTGGTGTTGCTGAATTGCTGTTTCTGGGGGGTGAATGCAGAACTGGCAGGGAGAGTGCATGGCACCTCAATCCCATCGCCGATCCCACCCCAGTCACCAGTTGAACCCCCACGGACGGGGTTCTGGCCATGAGAATGGCCGCCTACTCCTACATCGCTCTCGGTCACGCCACTCCGGACAAGATTTGCCATGGAAGACAGAAAATGGTTGGGGGGTTGCGTAGACCCAATCTTAGAAATGCAACAACAACACGGAACATACAACAATAACTACACAAACCACGGTCAGGTACCACATGTCTCACGGACCTGTAATAGCGGCAAGCTACTACGGCAGGTAGAGTGCAATATGGCATGGCATAATAATAATAATAATAATAATAATAATAATAATAATAATAATAATAATAATAATAGCATATTATTATTATCATCATCATCATCATCATCATCATCATCATCATCATTGGCATGGCATGGGCATGGCATGGGCATGGGCATGGACGCATGCATATCTACGCGGATCCTAGCGCACGGGCCAGGAGTGCATGACAAATGCACGCCACTTGCCCGGAGCGACGCTCCCAGGCCATACATCACCCCCTCCTGCCCAAGGGCCGAGGGCAAAGTTCAGCTGGGCCTCCAGTCCGCTCCTGGAAGTTCTTGATGGAAATCGTCGGTACCGCCTTTTTATCCTGGCGTTTCGCGGCGCCTTTAAGCCGCGCTCCGTGCCCCGACAGCACGGATTACCCCCGGTCTCCCGTGCACCGTTGGGCCCGAAGGCAGTGCCGGTTCATCGACCGAAGGGGCGGTGTCGCCATGCGCTATCGCGCCGACGCGCTAGAGCACGTCGATGCTCGGAGACGCGTCGAGGAGCAACGCTTCCAGGGCCGCAGACCGCCGCTCGCAGAGCGTGCAAGCGTAGACCAGCGCGACGTCCGCCGCGCGCCTGACGCCGGCGCGGCTGGGCTGGACTCGCGTCGGTTCGGGGCGCGGCGCCTCGGGCTCCAGCTCGTGGACCGGGTGCTCAAGGTCGTACGCGTCCTGGCTCGCCTTGATCTGCGCGAGGATGTCCGGGTGCTGCGTGTCGCGCGTCAGGCGGCTGAGGGGCTCGCACGTCACGTCGGGGAATCCCGCCCACTTGACGTAGAGCGACCACCCTCGGCCACGCCTCTCTGCGCGGACGATGCGCTCGACCTCGTACCGCTCCTCCGCCGAGGCATCGGCGTCAACCGAAGGCTCCGGATCCGGGGCTGCCGTCCCTTCCAGACGGATGACCACCCTACCGTGAGAGTCGATCTCCGGCAGGGGCAGGTCGCCGTCGTGGAGGACCGGCCGAGATCGAGAGCACTTCCGCAGTGACTGCCACGCGGTAATGTCGGGAACGCTACCGTCCTTGGGGAGGGCCAGCCGAACCGCATGCGGCTTGACCTGCTCCACCTTGAACGGAAATCTCCATGGGTCTCCGTGGCCATGACGGCGGACATACGCGGCGCGCTCCTCAGAGCCCGGGGTGAGCCAGACGTAGTCGCCAGGCATGATGTCGTGGACCGGCCCCGGGTGCTTGGCGTTGAAGGCGTTCACCGCAGCACGCTTGATGAGGTCGGACTCATCAGCCAGACGCTCATGCAAGATGCGCAGACGAGAGACCACGTCCCGCAAGTAGTCGGCGCCCGAGACGCTGTCCGGGAGTAGAGTAGGGTTCTCTACTGCCGGGAGGCGTATCGGAACTCGGCCGAACAGGGCGGTAAAGGGACTGAGCCCGTGGGCTGCATGGGACTTCGAGTTCAGGAGCATCTGCGCCATGGGCAGGATCTTCGGCCAGCCTTCGTGATGGTCGGTATGTCTGTCCAGGATCAGCTTAATGCGCTTCACAGCCGCCTCGGCAAGTCCGTTCGCCTGCGGCGTCGCCGGCTTCACGAAGATGCACCGGAAGCCAAACAACTCCTGGGCAGCCTTCGTGAGGCGATTCGCGAGTGCAGGGCCGTTATCAGCGATGATAACGAGCGGCACTCCAAACACGCTGAACACGTGCGTGATCAGGCTGTCGAGCGTGTCGCTGCCCGAAGTCGAGGAGACGGGGATGTACAGCGTGAACCGCGTCAGCGCGCAGACGACGACGAGTATGTGCACGTACTTCCCTTCGCGCCGTAGCGGGCCTTTGTGGTCGACGTGCAGTACTTCGAACGGCCGTCGCGGGGTGGCGGCCGTGGCCATCGGCACATGGAGTGACGCCTGCGAGCGGGTCTCGCCGCAGTGCCGGCAAGCGGCTGCGAAGACGTCACAATCCTCTGGCATACCGCTCCAGTAGAACGAGTCGCGCACCGCGCCGTACAACGGCTTGCCGCCGCTGTGGCCGCCACCGGTCGAGATCGGGTAATGGTGGTAAGCAAGCACCGCTGCCCTCAACTGCTGCGGCACAGCCACAACGCTTACTGACTCGCCATTCTCGTTCGTGGTCCGGCGATGGAGGACGTCGTCTACCATCTCCCAGTCGTCGGCGACTCGCCCGCGCCTCGCCTTGTCCACGCGCAGCTCGCCGCCGAGGATGCGCATGACGCGTCGGAGCTCTGGATCTAGCCATTGGTGCTCTCCCGTGATCCCGCCCTCAGGCATCGCCTGGGCGTGGTCTGCATAGAATGCTTGCCCCGAGGCATCCGCCTCGGCCCGCGTCTGGCCCTCATCGCGGGCGGCGGCGCCCTCGCCGTCGCCGTCCTGCTCGTCCCCGGAAGACGCGGCGTCGACTGCGGCGACGTTCTCGTGTCGGCCAGGGAGCACAACGCCGAGGTACCCGTCAACCTCCCATGATCGCAGCACCAGATCGAGAAGGGACGAGAGGCGAGAAGGGTGCCACACGGGCATGCCATAGTCCGCGTGCAGCGTGGCAGCGACGAGGCGAGCGGCTGACTCCACCAGAGGCAGCTCCGGGGCATGCTTCCCGCAAGCAGTGCGCGAGGCGACGTCGTCCAGCGGGACGTCGGAGGTCACCCGAGCGTCGCCACCTCGCAAGCGGAGGCGAGTGCTGTACTCCGTCGCCCCGGGGCTCGCGGCGCGCATCGCGCTCCAGCTGCCGGGCGCCGTGGCCGAGTGGCGTGCGGCTTCTATGCGGACGTCGGCGGCTTCGAGTGCCGGTACCACGCAGAAGCCCGAGGTCGACAGGAGCGTGCACAAGTCGGAGGCCCGTTCCGCGTCGTCGCAGGCCACACTCACCTTGGGCCGTTCCCCTTTGGTGGAGAGGAACACCCTCACGTACCTCAGCCACGGGGATGCGGGCGAGCGGTCCGCCTCCCCTAAGGCCTCGTCCGCCACGCATTCCATCAAGGCAGCGAGGCTGTCGCCGCCTCGTGAACTGGCGACCTTCTCCTCGACGTCGGCTACGAAGCGGTCCTTCATCCCTCTGCCCGGAATCTCCGGGGCACCGGTGTTCGTCCAGAAACTCTCGGGCGGCATCGCCGCGCCGCGCTTTGACTCGTATAGACGGTACGAGGCGTTCACGAGGTGCGACGACTTCGTGCCTCCCAGCTTGTGCGTGAACAACGGAGCATCGCCAATGAAGTCGAAGAGGTCCCCCGGCATCTCGATCTCCTCATCGGGCGCCCTAACGTACTTACGGAAGGTGGGAAACCGGCTGAGGAGGTCCGCGATGCCGTTGGCCACGCCTTTACGATGCGCGATGCGGAGGAAAGGCAGGAAGGTGCCAATCTCCATGCCCCATCTCTGCAGCCGGGGCGGTGCCATGTGCTTGGTCAGCATGGACACTGCCACCGCCGAATCGGTGTACACCGAGGTCGGGTGGTACGTGATCAGGTCGGCCCAGTGGCGTACGCACAGTAGGATAGCAGCGGCCTCCTTGTCGAAAGCCGTGTACTTCTTCTGCGCGTCGTTCAGCGTCTTAGAATAGTAGCCGATGACCTTCAGCTCCCATCCAGCTGCGATGCGCCAGGAGTTCTGGATCGGGTCGTCCTTAGACGTCAGCCCCCGAACGTCCTGGCCGGCGGGCGGGCCAGGGCCCCTCCCTGACTCATGCTGCCACTGCATGAGGCAGCCCCCGACGGCCACGTCGGACGCGTCTGGCGTGAGAACGAACTCCGCCAGCGGGTCGTCGAAGTCCGGGGAGGCGACCACCGCGTCGGACGACAAGTGGGCGGTGATCGCTTGCCAGGCCTCGAATACCCCTTGCTGCTCTTCTGCCGACATGATGTAGCCGCCTCCGCGCAAGCGTCCGCGCTGCTTCGCACGGCCCTCGATTTTCTCCGAAGCCTTGATGACAGCCGTCATCGGGACCTGGAGCATCGACAGGCGGGGCACGAACCGTCTGTAGAACGCGACAGCGCCTAAGAACGTGCGGATCTCCGAGGGGGTGGACGGTGCCACCGTCAGATCATCGAGCTTCGGCTGCTGCATCTGCAGGCCGTGCGGGGTCGCGCGGAAGCCAAGCAGGTCCATGGACGCCAAGAGCAGCTCGCACTTCGAGCCCTTCAGCGTCATGCCCGCCGCTGCTAACCTGGACAGCACTACCCCGAAGATGGCTGCGAAGCCCTCGAAGCTGTCCGACTTCATACAGATGTCATCTAGCCACGAGCTCGCGCCGCCACGCAGGTCGGCCTGAACGCCAAGATCGTGGCAGTCGGCGAGGCCCTTGAGTACGAACTGCATGCCGCGCGAGTAGCCGGCCGGGTTGCGCGTGAGTCCGTAGGGTGCTACCCGCCACTCGAAGAGCGTGCCGCCCATGGATGCAGGCAGGATGAACGCCGACTTGTGCCTGGCCTCCGGGCGGAGTGCGAACTGGTAGAACCCGCCTGCCGCGTCGCAGAGGCCGATCCAACGGAAACGCCCGCCGAGGCCGTACAAGATGTCGGACTGGGTGCCCAGCCCGCCCGCATCCGGCCGCGTCACGGCGTTCAGCCGCCGGTAATCTATGGCGAACTTCAACTTGATCTCGTCGGGCGTGCTGTCCTTCTTCAGCCTCACCATAGCCGGGGAAGCCCAGTTGCTCATGCTGGGCTCGATGAGGCCTGCCCGGAGCAGCTTGTTCACTTCCTTCATGGCCGCCGCCCGAAGCTTCGCCGGTATGGGGTAGGGACCCTGCGCTATCGGCTCAGCGTCGCCGGTGGGGATGTCGATGACCACGAGGTACGAGAGCTGCGGCGCCTTCGCGTCGCGTGACCACACGTACCACCACCGGTGGGCGATCCGGTATAGCTCCTCCTTGCGGGCGGCCGCAAGCGGCTCGTACGAGCCGTCCGGGCGACGCTTCTCAGGATCAACGGCGTGCTCGAGGGTGAAGCCCAGCTCGTGCAGGTCCTCGCGCCCGCCTTCGTCCAGAGGACGCGGCTTGCCCTCTTCTGGCTCTTTCAGTACTCCTGCAAGCAGCACCTCCCGGCCGGGCGGAGGGCGAGCGTCATACTCCTGCCCGACGACCCGCCCTTTCCCGAGGTGCACCGCCCTACTGCCTCCGTTGTACAGCTGCAGCGGGAAAGTGTCGCTGACCGGGTTGACTACGATCTCGTCGTAGGAAGAGAGGCCTTGGGAGGCCAGGCTGTCTGGTACGACCAGGGTGGCGTTCAGACCCTTCGTGCGTCGCTGCATCGAGCACCGCAAGGTCGCGGTGTCTCCTGGCTCAATCGTCGCGTCCTCATCGAGGATAAGGCGGGCTGCCTTCTTCGGGCGACGCGGGGGCGCCATCGGCGCGGGAGAGCACTGCAGCTCTTCTTCACACTCGCTCGTGGACACGGCAAGCATGTCCTTCCCCCGGAAGGCGAGGTTGACCTGGCTGCGGCAGGAGCACCCATCCGCCTCGCAGACGGCGAGATCGTCGGAGCTGCGAGGGCAGCCGTCCGGCATCACCTTCAGCGCGGCGTGCTCCTCCGGGTGCCCGCTGATGTAGAGGAGGCCCGCCCAGGCGTCGATGACTAGCTTGTTCGCGTGGATGGCGTTCGCTCCTAGCAGGAGGTCGGCATGCAAGCTCTCGAAGACGTACACTCTCGCGGTGATCTTGATGCGTCCCATGGTGAGAGGCATCATTACCCAGCCACAAACAGGCATGAGGTTGCCGCTCGCGTCCCGGAAGCGGAGGCGTGTGGGGCGTATGGCGCTCGCGGGCCAGCCCAGCTTGCCGACGAGGGTGGCCCGTGCGACACCGCAGTAGGCGGCGCCCGAATCTACGATCGACTCGAGCGATGCCTCCGTGCCTGAGGGCGAGTGGGCCACCGCTTTCGCCTTCATCGACTGGTAACGAGTCTCAGCGCCGGCCCCGGCAGGCGTCTTGACGACGTCGGCGTGATAGAAATACCTCTCGACCGAGTCTCCATCGTCTTCGACGAGGGCGAGGAACTCGCTCTCCGGCATGCGCAGGTACACCTTGTTAGAGTCGGGCTTGATCTTGCGGGTCGGTGCCTCGGCCTCGGCGGCGTCGAAGTACGCCTCCGCCGCCGAGTCGTCGTTCCTCGACTCCAGAGCCTGCAACCTAAGTGCTCGGGCGGCGCAGTGCTCAGACTTAGCAGCGCCGATCAGCTTAGTGTACGCGGTGATGTCGGCGGCGACCTTGGCCGCGAGCTCGTCGGCTGCGAGTACTCCGTCGGCCGTGACCGGGTGGGCAGGCATCGCCTCCTCTTCGCTCGGCACCTCCACTCGTGCCTTGGCGAGGTCGCCCCTCAGCCCTTCCTCGAGCTTCTTTGCGCGCCGCTCGAGGTGAACGTTGAGGAGTCGGGCCTCCAGTGGGCCCGCGCAGGCTCGTCGGCCTTCTACGCACCGGAGCAGCAATTTCCGAGAGCGTCGGACTAGCCGCTCCACCTCCTTCTGCTTCGCGGCCAGGTCGAGGCCTAGCCGGCGCGCCGTCCTACCGTCCACTCTCTCGGCTAGGGCGGCGGCGGCGGCTGCTGCCGAGGCGGCGGCAGCGGCAGCAGCGGCGGAGGCGGCGTCTCTCGCCGTGTCGCGGTCACCGGTGGCGGCTGCGGCGGCCGCGGTCTCCCCGGCGGCTGCGGCGGCCGCTGCGGCGGCGGCGGCATCTCTCAACACCCTGCTCACCCCATCTACTCTTGAGCCGCCTTGCGCGGAGCCTGCGTGGCCATCTGCCACTTCAGCTCCGTCCTTCTCAGGACCGACGCTCCTTTCCGGGTCGCCACCCCCTCCGTCCTTGCCACCCTCCGTGCTCTCGCCACCCCCTCCGTCCTCGCCGCCCTCTCCAGCCTTGCTGCTCCCTCCGTGCTCGTCCGCGTCGACGCTCACGTCAACGTCGCCGGGTCGCACGCCATCGGCGGCGTCCCCGGGGCTTCCTCCGCGCTCACCCACGTCGGCGTTTCTTTCTGCGTCGCCGGGACGCGCGCCATCGGCGGCGTCCTCAAGTGAGCGCGGCCGGGCGTGCTTGGCGGTGAGGCGTGGGGGCCTCGCCGGCGGGGAGCCCATAGGGAGTTGCGGCTCGTCGACGTCTGGGGACACGTACATCGCGGAGAGCGCAGCGAGTACGTCGACGTCGGGGTTGAGGCTGGATACGAAAGCGAGAGTATCCTCGGGGCCGAAGCGGGGCGCGCGGCGCGGAGCGCGTCCAGGGGTGTAGTCGCGACCGAACAGCGGGTTGTTGTAGCACAGGGTGATCGAGCCCCCGGACTCCACGGGTCGGACAAGAAGCACGAGCGGCACGATGAGCTCGTGACCATCGCTGACTCCGACGCCCGGGACCGGCACGTAGGTGGCGTGAAGCACGGCGTTGGCCTCGTGCCCGTCGTCCGGCTCTTCGTAGAACGTCCAGACGTCTACCCCGGCCTCGCCGCGCAGCGCGCAGCCCTCGGGCATGGCAAGGACGTAGTGACCCCGGCGCGCGGCTGGAGCGTGCCTCCCTCGGCCAGAGACGCCCGTGCACAGGTTGAGCGGCACCGGATCGTCCATGCTGGCGCACATCGAGGCCCCGGCCACCACGCGGCGCTGGCGGCCCTTCGATGCCCTCTCGTCGAGCTGGGCATGGACCGCAGGGGCGGCTACCTGGAGGGTGGCGTCGTCGCCCCAACTCACGCGCCACGCGAGCCCTGGAGGCTCCTGCCGCCTTACTGCTGCTTCTGTCGGCAGCGGCGCCGCCTGCATCGCAAGCGGCGCACCAGTGCTTTGTCGGTGCTGATCTCCTTCCGTTTTCTCACTGGTCAGCATGAGGGCCCCCACCTGATCCGGTGGTGGCCCAGCGGGCTCCCCGCGCAAGCCATCCGTGGCTTGCTCTGTCTGTTCCTGTAACTGTGGGTTCTGTTTCCGTGACTGTGGGCTGTCTGTGACTGGCTGTGTCTGTAGGCCTTCTGCGGCCGGCTGTGTCTGTGGGCCTTCTGCGGCCGACTGTATCTGTGTCTGTGGGCCTTCAGCGGCCGGCTGTATCTGTGGCTGTATCTGTAGTTCTGTGGGCTGTTGCTGTGTGATCGCCGAGGAGGGCTCGCGTCTCCCTTCGCGATTCGTAGGGGCCGCGCCGGCCACCCCACCCCCTCCAGACGCGAGCGCGGGCAGAGCAGCCGGCACGGCTGGCCCCTACAGGGTGGCGTCGTACCCGGCTGCCACGAGTGCCATGTCGAGCTCGCAGCAGTCGCGGGTGGCCCAGACGCCTTCCTCGTCGTCCTGGGCCCTGAGGAGGTACACCAGCGCCTCGCTCGCGCTGGAATTCCCCTCTTGGGCGTCCACGTCGATGGCAGCCTGCCGGAGTGCAGAGGTCGAATCCGCGGCGGCCTTCGAAGTCGCGGCGGCACGCTCCAGCGTGCGTGCGAGCACCCGACTCGCTGCCTCGGTTCCCAGTCGCTGAATGCCAGAGGCCGTGCCAGCGTTGGCGCCCGGGCAGTGACCTTCGCGGTGCGGCATGTTGTGGTGGTCCGAGGGGCACAGCGTGCAACGGCGGTGCCTGATCTTCTCGAACGCAGCCTTGTCGGTGACGCCGATGCTCATGTAGTACGACCGGAGGGATGGGGCCATCGTGTCGAAGTCATTCCATGGGAATCGCGACAGGAGGAAACCCTCATTGTCCGGGGCCTGGGGCGCCCGTCGCGCGCCACCGGGCCCGCCCTGACGTAGGGGCATGCGCGCATCGCGCGACTGGATCACCATCTCCGTCACCGCGGGGTCGCCGGGCGGGCCCAGTGGCGCGTCGTCGCCTGGAGAGCCGGGGCTGGAGAGGGATGCCGACGACCACGGCGACTCGCTGCCGTCCTGGCCGAACCGCACTCGAGGGCGCGGCGAGCCCGGCGCGGGCTGGGCCTGCGCGCCTGACGCGGCGGCAGCGGCGGCGCCTCCAGCGCGAGGGCGGTGCGGGGTGCCCGTGGGCCCGTGGGCGCCGCGCTCGAGACCGCGGCTCTGGGTGCCCGCCGTGTCGGCTAGCCCGCGTAGCGCGTTGCCATGCCGGACGTCCGAGGTGGACTCGGCCAGGTTCCGCAGCGCTTCTTGCATCGTGCGGATCATCTGGGCGAGCTCGCCCTGCCCACGGTGGTGGTTCCTGTTCTGCGCCTCCAGGAGCTGGTCCTTCAGCTCGGTGAACTTGGTTTCCATGCTCGACGACATCTTCTGCACCTGCGCCGCGGTGGTATCCAGGCGGGCGAGGCCCGCTGTGGCGCCAGCCTGGGTGAGCGGCTTACGGGCGTCGGGGTTGCGCGGAGCGGGTCGCCGCGCAGCGCCCTTCGCCGCCCTGCCCGCCACGGCGGGTGCTTCTGGCGCCTCAGCTTCGGCCGCGAACTCGGTGGCATCGCCGCCTTCATCGTCGTCGGTGCCGAGGCCACTCGTGCCTCCTTGCGTAGCACGCGCGCAAGCGTCGAACTCGTCCATCGCCAGGAGCCCATGCTCTTGCCGTGTCGCGCCCTGGTACTTGTGGCCTGTGCTCACGAGCCGCTGGACTATCCAAGTCCAGGCGTCGGCCAGCAGGTCCACGGGCAAGGCGGAGAGGTCGTCGGGTGATGATATCCACTTGTCGCTGCGGAGGCGCGCGTGGCGTGGAGTCGTCGTCACCGGCCGGATCTTGTCCCCGATGGCGTCGAGCGACCGCCGACGTGCGGCGGCGCGGCCATCGTGGGCGCGCGCCTCTTCGCTCTTGCACCACGACCCCTCCTTGTCGAGGAACTCGTTGATGTACTGCAGCAGCTGCGCCTTCATCGTGGAGCCCAGGTTGCCGACCACGACTCGCAGGAACCGGGACAACGCGGAGCTCGCGTCTACCGTCAGCTCGCGCCCCCAAAGGTGCGTCCAGCCCATGAACCGCTGATTGACTACACGGAGGTAGACGTGGTCGTCGTTCGGGTCGTCGCGCAGCTCCACCGCGCGGATGAAGATGTCGGCCTCCAGCTGCACCAGGCCGAAGATGCCGCATCCGTGATACGCCGCGCGGAGGCCCGCGAGTAGGCGGCTCATGCAGAGGGAGGCTTCCTCAAGCGCGTCGGCGTCGGGCGTTCCCGCGGTGCAGCACACCAAGGGGTACAGGGTGCGCAAGTCCATACGCAGGTCGCTCAGTATCGCCTCGCCCGCCTGCGACCGGTACGCGTTGCTTGCCGTCGAGTCGCAGGTTGACTTACTGAGCAGCGCGTCGAAAAGGGCGTCGATCGGCGACTGCTCCTGCAGGAGGAGTGTGGCATGAGCGTAGTTCGGGCCCGCGAACATCGCGTTCAGCTTCGAGTGCCACTTGGCTATGGACTCCTCGCCCAGGGTCCACGAGGGCAGCGCCTTCGCGATGTCGACTGAGGGGGCAGCCTCCCACTTGGTGCGCCGGTGGCTGCCGGCCCCGGCTCCGCCGCCGTCGGACGGGCGACCGACCGCCCTACGGTGCAGGTCCTCGTCGTAATCGGAGGGGACCGGCTCGCTCTGTAGCAGCGAAAAGATCTTGGCCGCCGCCTTCCGGATCCTCGCGTCCTTGTGCTCCATCTGCAGCCGGTTCATGGTGTACTGGAAGGGCGTGTACGCGCGGCCTGCGAGGTCAACGCCCGCCTCTATGATGCTGACGAAGGCGTCGCGCACGTTCGCGCCGCGAGCGAGGTCGCTGACGTGCACGCGGGCGTAGCGCGAGATGGGGCGACCGGACGCGTGGGTCGCACGGTCCTCCGGCCCCAGTGACTCCGAGAGCGTGACGAGGGTGATGCGGCCGAGGGGACGGCACAGGCGCGTCAGGGTGGACTTGGCCTCCCGGTCAGGCATCGCCTCGATGGCCGGGGAGAAAGGGAGCTGAGTGGCGAACTCGCGGGGGCTGTCCATGCCGCGTGGCGCATGGGCCAGGAAGCCTTCACTCGAGGTTCCCGCGGGCTGGGTCGTGATGATGACGGCGATCAGCGGGCCTTCCTCCTCTACACCGAAGATTGCCATGGCCTCGCCGTAGCTGTCGTCCTCGGCGAACTCGTCCTCATCGTCCTCCTCGACCTCTTCGCGCCAGGTGACGGGAGGCTTTCCCTTGCCCCCTTTGCCCGTGCCGCGGGTGGCGGGCGTCTCTGGTACGGTTTCGGACGCGGTAGGCACGGTGCCCGGGGGGGCAGCGCACGCAGCGGCACCTCGGCCGCCGGGGGAGCTGGCCATCGGCCTGCTCGCACCCTTGCCTGAACCTCCGCCACGGCCACGACCGCCGGCGTGAGTTGTGGAGATCTCGGAGACGAGGGTCATGATCTGAGTGAACCCTTCCGACAGCCCTTTCTCCACGGCGGTCGCGTTCCCCTCGATGGCCGACTTGCACTCGTCAAAGCGCGCGCCAATCACCGACGTCGTCGCTGCCAAGTCCTCCGCGAGCTTCTTCGATGAGCCCTCTACGCGCGCGAGCTCCGCCGCCATGGCCGCCGTCGCCACTTCCGCCTTGACGAGCCGCTCCGTTACGGCGTCGGTTGCATGGGCTCGGGCGCTGAGCTCGGCGCGGAGGTCATCGCAAACGCCGGCCACAGCCGCGGCGTTTAGTTCGCCCACTTTCACCGCCTCGTCTCGGGCCTCCGTCAGCCTCGCGTCCACCATGCGTTCCAGGCGTGACCTGTAGAACACGGACTGAGCGGCCGAGGCGGCCGCCTCCTCGCTCACTCGCCCTACGGCCTCCGCCTGCCGCTCCAACTTCTCCTCGAGCTCGCTCGTCCCGGCCGTCCTCGCCCTCACCTCGGCGGCGGCGGCATCGCGAGCGTACCGCTCCAGCTCTACCACCACCCCCTTCGTCGCGTTGGTCGCCGCCGTGCTCGCCAAGCCCAACGCGGCTTCTAGGGTTCTCGCCTCGCTGGCCCGCATCGCGTCACGGATGTTCGCACCCCACGCCCCGCTCACCGCGGCGCCCGCGGCGGGCGGGGTGTCCGCGCCGCCGTCCCCGCCGTCGGTCGCTGCGCCATCCGAGGCGGCGGAGGTTAGAGCGGGCGCAGGCGACCCAGAATCTCCGCCGAGCGCAGCCGCAGGCCAGGCGGCGGGTGCCTCAGCTTCGGAGTGGGCTACCGATGCGGGCCGCTCGCTGAGCTCACCGGGCAGCGGAGCGCAGTCCCCACCCGGCACGCGGAGACCGAAGAGGCCTCCGGGGGGCCCATGGGGCCCAGCCCGCCGCACGGTGCGACCCGAGTCGCCGTCCACTGCTTCGGCCTCATCGCCTGCGGCCTCCAGCCGGACAGTGCTCGCGGCCGCGTCACCGGGGGCCGCGCACGCCGGCCAGAGTCGGGCCGCAGGGGGGAGTGGGGCGTCGGGACCGTCGCCGCCGCCGCCTGGGCTGTCGCCGCCCCCACGTAGGCGTAGCAACGGCCGCAGTGCGGGCAGGGGCGACGGGCCGACGCCGAGGCGCTCCGCGGCCCCGACTGGAGCTATTGGCAGCGGCGGCGCCCTACCGAGATGCATCGCAACCTCGGTCGGAGCCTCCGGCGGCAGTAGCGCCCGCACGTAGGGCCGTGTCGCTTTAAGTTCTTCAAAAAGGGCTCTTAAGGTGAACCTCCACCGCGCGACTCCGGAGTGGTGAGGTGAAATTACAACTCTGCCCCGCCCGTCTACCTCCGCCACACGCTCTTCGTGTACGGGCTCTGCAGCGAGAACCGGCCGCGGGACGCTAGTGCGCACGTTGCATGCAGCGGTGCCCAGCTGCGCGGAATGGGGTGGCGGGACCACATCGCGCGCGCCACGCTTCCGGCCATCACGCCGTGGCCCACGGGCGCCGGTCCCGCCGCGGTCCGACGCGCGGTGGCCCCCGCGAGACGTGCCTCCGCTCCCGCCAGGACGATCCCCGCGACGCCCCGCTAAGGGCCTCGAGCCCCTCGCCTCGCCGTCGTCCCGGGGTCTCCTGCCATCGTCGCGGTCGCCCCGGTCCTCATCCTCGCCGCCTGGCGAGGTGCCGGCGGAGTCGGGGGCGGGCGCACCTGGAAGGCGGCGGAGCTCCTCCGGGAGGCAGGTCATGACCGCCACTTCCATGACCCAGACGTACGTCGCGAAGCATGGCTGGCTCCCTCGGGGGCTCGGGACGAGGCAGTCGTAGAGCTCGCTCGGCAGATCCGCGAGGACGGCGCGAAGGCCGTCGCCATGGCGCCATCGCGGAGCGGCGCCGGGGTCCTGGAGGGCATTCCTGAGGGATTCCTTGCGGTTCACCTGGGGCGTCGGCGGGCCAGCGTGCTTAAAGCTCGCACCCTCCTCCAGCCTCAGTGCCGCGGCGACTGCTCGCTCCCGCGAATGCTTGAGGACTCCCTCGACGGTGCCCTCGTAGTTGGCGCAGCCCAGGTCGGGGAGGATCCTGGCGTAGGCCACCGCTGCGGTCGCCACGAGCGCAGGTGTGAGGCCGGGGTTCAGGTCTGCGATGGTGGCTCGGAGATAAGGCAGTATGAACGCGAGCAAGAAATCCTGGGCAGTGCGGCCAGCGCCCTGTGCGCGTCGAACCGCCAACGGGCCGAAGCATTCGAACGCGGCGAGGGGGGAGTCCTCGTCAGGAATCGCGTCGACCACGTGGGCCCACACTTTGGCCGCGAGAGGGTCCCAGGCCACGAGGGGAGGGCCGAAGAGGGTCAAGAGCAGACGGTGTCTCACCTGCTCGTAGCCACCGCCTGCGTACGACTCCGGGTTGAGGAGCGCGTTCTTGGTCGGGGGGTCGTTCGAGAGGAGCCGCGTCCCGGGTTGCGCCGGCAGCCACCCGTCAGCCTCCGGGCCCGTGAGCTGCCCAAGGTGGACCCGCCGGTCCCCGCTGTCGGCGGCCTCTCCGGGGCCGTCCTGGCCCGACACCTCCTGCAGCGCTGCCTGCCCGGCCGAAGCCACCCGCGCTAGCCGCTCGGCGCGGTGATGCGCCAGCTCCGGCAACCCGCGCATGGCCCGCGCGTCGGGGTCCTCGTCGTCGGACGCGTCGCTGTCGTCCCATGCCCGTGGCTTGCCTGCCGCCTTCCGCGCCTCCTCCTTCTCATGAGCCTGCATCCGCTGCAGCTCTGCCAGCTCGCCCCTGCCGCGCTTCATTGCGGCTTTGGACCACGCGGCGAAGACGTCCGTTTTCGACGGTATGCCTCCGCCTGACGTCTTAGGCAGGCCCGCCTTCGGCAGCCACTTGGCCACCCAGACATAGTCCGCTGGCGGCAGGGGGAGGAGGGCATCTCTCCATCCCTTGTTCTTGAGCTTGCGTTCGGCCCACCTTTCCACGTCCGCCTCGCAGGAGAACCGACTCCGGCCGTGCTGCCCCTCCCTCGCGACGTGGTGCTCACGTCGCCGGTCGCCTCCGCTGCCCTCGCCGCTCCTGCCTCTGTCGCGCCGTCCGCCAGCCGCCTCGGGCTGCGGTTGTTGTGCGGCGGTGGTCAGGGGAGGAGCACGTCCGCCGTGCTCGATGCGACGCTGCTGCACGACGCCGTGATCCGCCAGGGCGTTCTCCAGCTCCTCGCTGAAGCAGCCTGCTAACGCAACAAGCCAGGGGACGGGGTCGGCTCTGGCTCCCCGGTCGTGACGTAAAGCTGCATGCGGCATCTGAGGCCTCTTTGCGATGGCGTAAAGCGCCTCCGCCTGCACGGCGTTCAAGGAACCGGGCCCTCCCCATAGAAGTTCAAGCGCCTGCTCCTTTGTCCGCACGCCAAAGGTGTCGACAGCCTTGGCCACAGCTCGGTCTTTGAAGTACTGTCGCATCTGCGACCCATTGAGCCGGGCCCTGACGAGCGAACTCAAAGGAGCATCCAGCGCAGGCAACACCCCGGCCCCGGCAGCGGCCACAGCAGCCTTGGCCGGGGAACCCCCGGCGGTGCGTGGCATATATTATATACGAAAAGTGCGGCGGGCATATATATATATTAATTGCCGGCGGAGATTGACCGAAACATAAAGTAATCATTTCCTATTGTTGGCGATTCGGTGCTGACAGCACCCGGTGCTGTGCACATTAGTCGCGCCCGACAAGACTGCGTGGGCGCCCAATGGACCTTTGGGGCCACACGGCGCGGCATCATGA
>OJDY01000053.1_pt1 | contig 13771 bp, 10 predicted proteins | sample 1592931 | NCBI WGS metagenome assembly OJDY01 (sample SAMN05416734, study PRJEB24817) | seawater metagenome | isolation source: Sea water | place: Canada:Atlantic | collected 2013-07
TCGGCAGCGTCAGATGTGTATAAGAGACAGGTATTTTAGTATGTATTGTATAGTGTCCGTAAGACCTCGTTTTGTAATTCAGTAAGGAATACTAATAGCATAACTGATACCATACAAGAAAAATTTTATTTAAAATAAAAATTATGGAAAAAATAAAGTTTCTGCTAATTCTACTCATAAGTTATCTAAATACAAATGGACAAACTCAGGAAATTCGATCTATGGTTTTTAATGGTAACAATCGTGAATATATAATATATATTCCTTCAAATTATGATGGTTCTGAATCTGTTCCGCTGATGTTTAATTTTCATGGAGGAAACGGCCTAGCAAGTGATTTTATGAATTATACAAATGATATGCGTCCAATTGCCGATACCGCCGGCTTTATCGCTGTATATCCTCAAGCTGCAACTGATCCCACCGATGGTAGCTATTCTTGGTTGCATAAAGCACCTACTTCACACAACGATATTTTTTTTATTGAGGCAATTATAGATGCTTTAAGCAGTGAATTTTCAATCGATAATGACAGGGTATATGCTTGTGGTTATTCTGAAGGTGGAATCTTTTCTTATGAACTTGCATGTAGATTAAACAATAAAATAGCAGCAATATCTTCAGTTTCTGGTAGTATGTTGGTTGATGCATTTCGAGATAGTTATTATAACTTAGGTTTTTGTTCCCCTGTTCATCCTACTGCTATTCTTTTAATTCCTGGTACTGCTGATTCAAGCCCTCATTCTACCTACAATGGATATCAACCTTATTATATGTCGGCTGTGGAAATTACAACGTATTGGTCAAATTATAATACTACAGATATCAATCCAACAATTACCCAATTACCAAATACTGATACCTCAGATGGAAGTACTGTTGAACATCGGGTTTGGGAAAATGGAGACAATTGTACTAGAGTAGAAGAGTTAAAAGTAATTGGAGGTGGTCATGATTGGCCAGGTACGTCTGGAAATATGGATATAGATGCGACAACAGAGATATGGAATTTTGTGTCACTATTTGATATTAATGGACTAATTGAATGCGAAACTCTATCTGTAAATGAAATAATCAACAAAAAGTTTCAATATTTATCTTACCCTAACCCACTCAACAATCAACTTATTATTGAAACAGCTAGTTACGAAACTCTCCCTTTTACGATTTATACTCTTGAAGGAAAATTAGCTATGAAAGGGATTGTAGAGCCAGGTATTAACACCATTAATATAACTCCTTTAATTTCAGGAGTTTATTTGCTAAAAATAAAAAACAAAACAGTAAAACTGATTAAAAAGTAATAAAACATTCGTTTATTAAAAAAAACCTCTTGAAAATACTTTTAAGAACGTTAGTCCTCGGCATGTGTTTAATGACTATTGGCTCATGTGCAGGCCACACCGATTTAATGACATTAGAACTAACAAACTACATGACCCACCTTCAACAAGAAGTAATCACAATAGCAAACGAACAATCTAACTCTTCTTCTCAAATTATTCCAGTAGATATGTACACGGGTTTTACAGATAGTTTATTGGCAAATGGTGTTCATTGCAATGAATCTAGAGCCAATTTTATTTGTACTAAGATATTATAATGTCCTTAAAGAAGTCTTGATTGATTAAAAGTAAAGTCTTTTAAGTTAGGTGAAATTAACAGAAACATCCTTGAGATATTTTAAATAAAAAATAAAAGTGCATTTTCATGCACTTTATTTTTTATTGACTAAAACCTTACTGTTTTAACTAAGCTTTTAAATTACAAACTAGGCTTAACAGGAGTGGTAGTTGTGCTCATATCTCTCACACAAACATATTTACCATCACGTTTCTGAAAATACGACATGAAGTTCCCATTATCTACTTCTTTCCCAGAAGGATCAAACTGCACCCAAGACCCAATCTCAATAGCTGTATCCCCTTCCGCAAAAACATCTACTACCTTATAAACATTGTAGTTCCCTGTAGTATCTTTTGCTATATTATTTGCTATGTTATCTCTAATAGCTTTCTTCCCTGAAAGAGGCTGGGTATTTCTACTATAACTCATGGCGTCATCGCTGTAATAAGCTGCTACAGCATCAGCATCTTTTCCTTTTTCACCGGCAGCAAAAGCATCTTCCATTGCTTGTATTTCCATTTTAACTTGCTCCATATCAATAACTTCTTCTTTTTCAGTTGTTGCGCAAGCTGAAAGAATTAAAATTGTAAAAGCTAAAATTCCTACTAATTTAATCTGTTTGATCATAATAATTGTTTTTAAATTAAGCCTTAAAGTTACAATATAAGTTTGAAAACAGTACTGTAAATTGTTTTAACTAGGTAATTATTGTTGACTGTGAGAAGCTTTATCATAAAAATTTATTGGTAAAAGTGCTTAAAAATTTAATCCCCTAAACCATTTTCTTTTGCTACTTTAGTTGTTTAAAATGTTCTTAAACATTAACACAGAAGTTTCTTTAATAAAAAAAATCACATCGAAAACAAACCATACAATGAAAAAAACACAACTACTACTGGTATTTATAATGCTCTTAAGTTTTCCTAAACTAAAGGCCCAATCCAATAATCTTGAAAATCAATTAAAAGAAGTTGAACAAAAAGTTATTGATTGGAGAAGAGACATTCATCAAAATCCTGAATTAGGAAATCGTGAATTTAGAACTGCTGCATTGGTAGCAAAACATCTACAGTCTCTTGGTATAGAGGTACAAACAAAGGTTGGGATTACAGGTGTTGTTGGTGTTCTTAAAGGAGGGCAGCCGGGTCCAGTAGTAGCCCTGCGTGCAGATATGGATGCATTACCTGTTTTAGAGAGAACAGCTGTTCCTTTTGCTTCTAAAGCAACAACAGTATATGACGGAAAAGAAACAGCTGTTATGCATGCCTGTGGACATGATTCTCACGTGGCCATTCTTATGGGTGTTGCAGAAATTTTATCTGGGATGCAAAAAGAACTAAAAGGAACTGTTAAGTTTATTTTTCAACCTGCAGAGGAAGGTGCTCCTAAAGGGGAGGAAGGTGGTGCAGAATTAATGGTTAAAGAAGGTACTTTAAACAACCCAAAAGTGGATGTAATTTTTGGACTTCACATTAACGCACAGCTAGAGGTAGGTAAAATCACCTACCGTCCTGGTGGAATGTTTGCGGGTGTTGGCGACATGAAAATTACTGTAAAAGGGAAATCTTCTCACGGAGCAGAACCTTGGTCCTCTATTGATCCTATAGTCGTGTCAGCTCAAATTATTAATAATCTTCAAACCATTGTGAGTCGTAATGTAAATGTTACCAGAAATGCCGCTGTGGTAACAATTGGTGCTATACATGGAGGAAATAGATCTAATATTATTCCTGAGCAAGTAGAAATGTTAGGAACTGTTAGGACATTAAGTGAATCTGATGAGAAATTAGTCTTTGAGCGGATTCGTCAAATAGTAACAAAAACAGCAGAAGCAAACGGAACTGAAGCCATTTTAGAACTTCCTTATTCTTCCCATTATCCAGTAACATTTAACAATATAGCACTGACAGCAAAAATACTACCCTCTTTACAGAAATCTACTGGAACTGAAAATGTGATCCTTGTTCCTGCTGAAACAGGAGCAGAAGATTTTTCATTTTTTGCGAATGAAGTCCCTGGCTTCTATTTTTATGTAGGTGCCTTGCCAAAAGGAAAAGACCCTGAGGCCTCTGCACCACATCATACTCCAGAATTTTATCTTGATGAAAGTGGTTTTATTACGGGTGTAAACGCAATGGTTAACTTGGTGGTTGATTATATGGAAATGGGTAATTAATTCTTATAAAATTTATCCTTTAGCGTAATTTTCAGAATTCCAATAGTTCACTTTTTTACAATATGACATATGTACTTAAAAACAAAAAACTAGAGATATACGTTGATGCACCCTCTGAAAATTACAACTGTACTCGCTTTGACTGGACGGGTAAAATTTCTAAGGTAAGGTTTCAAAATATTTCAGTAACTACTGTAGAAAATACTAATCTTATAAATACAGCATGCTTTGGCAAAGGCCTTTACAATGAATTTGGAATTGATACTCCTTTAGGCTTTAACGAAACCGCCATTGGCGGTTGGTTTCACAAAATTGGTATTGGCCTGTTAAAGAAAGAAGATGACCACTATTTATTTCATAAAAAGTATGCTGTTAAACCTGCTAAATTTGCTGTTTTTTCTAAGGCTAATAAATTGATTATTACCTGTGTATCAGAAGCTGTAAACGGATACTCGTATGAATTAATCAAAGAAATTGAATTGCATCATTCTAGTTTTACAGTTAAATACACCCTTCACAATACCGGCGAGAAAGAGATTGTTACCGATGAATATGTGCATAATTTTATGGCAATAAACAACACTTCAATAGGTAAAGACTATGAGTTGTCATTCCCATTTAAACTACAGCCCTTGTTTTTTGACGAAACTGTAAACACTGAACAAAAAGTTGCTATTGGTAGTAACCGTATAACATTTAAGGACACGCCCAAAGAACAGTTCTTTTTTAGTAACCTTTCTGGAGGTAAGCATAAAAATGCTGCTTGGACCTTGCTAAATTCAAAAACTAATATAGGAATTCAAGAAATAGGTAACTTTAAAACAGACAAAATAAACCTGTGGGGCTGGGGGCATGTAATAAGTCCGGAATTATTTTTTAAAATTTCGGTTAAACCCGGTAAATCTTGTGTATGGTCAAGATCATACTCCATTTATTCTGTAAAGTAATAGCAAACTGTCACTAAAAAATTTCAAGATATATTTAAATATAATTTTTTTGATTTTAATTTATTAAATTTAGCCGTATTTTATAATTACTATTAACCCCCTACCTGAAAATTTCTATTGAATTTTTAGCTTTTTTAACTTAAGCCTATATATAACAGCTCAGTTAGTGTTAATAGATAGATTGCTAACTTAAAAAAGTATTAAAATGAAAAAAAAAGTTAATCAAATAATTAAGAATCAACAAACAAAGATTGGCTTATATATCGATTATTTAATACAGTTTCTGATTTTATTATCCATCATTTCTTTCACAGTAGAGACCTTACCTGGTTTAGATCAAAAAACAATAGTTTTATTAAATACGTTTGAATTGGTTTCTGTTATAATATTTAGTTTAGAATACCTTATACGTATTTATACTTCAGATAAAAAACTAAAATTTATTTTTAGTTTTTACGGAATTATAGATTTATTAGCCATTCTTCCTTTTTACTTATCTTTTGGATTTGACTTAAGATCTGCCAGGATACTAAGATTTCTAAGGCTCTTTAGGATTATTAAATTAGTTCGATATAATAAGGCAATTAGTCGATTTTCTGTTGCCTTCAAAATGATTAAAGAAGAACTTACCATGTTTAGTGTTGTTTCTTTAATTCTTATTTATATTTCTGCTGTAGGAATTTATTATTTTGAAAATGCGGTTCAACCAGAAGCATTTTCCTCTATATTCTCTAGTTTATGGTGGTCTGTGGTAACACTAACAACTGTTGGTTATGGAGATGCGGTTCCAATAACTATCGGTGGTAGAATATTTACATTTATTATTTTAATGATTGGCCTTGGAATTATAGCCATACCCTCTGGAATGATTTCCTCTGCGCTTACAGAAGCAAGAGAGATAGAAAAAAATTAATAATTTTCTATTTGGACTTACTTTGTAAAAAATTATATAAATTTATGTTATTAAACTCCTAAAAATGTATGGCTGTTCAAAAAAGACTTGTAAAAAAAGAAGGGATAAAAAACTCATCTCAAGAAAGCTCATCTCAATACCAAAATAATTTAGCGGTTCAATTAATGGACAATCGTCCTGAAGCCACTCAACTACAACAACTTCAAGACTCTGCAGATAGTGGAATATTTAATGGTGAAATAGCCCAATTACAAGCTACAGCCGATACTTCTAGCAACACAACAGCACCCTTTCAATTTAAAGAAAACAATACCGGACTTCCAGATAATCTAAAATCGGGAATGGAAAACCTTTCTGGAATGTCTTTAGACCATGTAAAAGTGCATCGCAATTCTGATAAACCTGCTCAATTACAAGCTCACGCGTATGCTCAAGGAACCGATATACACCTAGGTCCTGGGCAAGAGAAACACTTACCGCATGAGTTAGGACATGTAGTGCAGCAACAGCAAGGAAGGGTTAAGCCTACCATACAAATGAAAGGCAAGGTGAATATCAATGATGATATAGGGCTTGAAAAAGAAGCTGATGAAATGGGAAAAAATGCCTTATTAAATAGGCATTCCAAAAGTGAGCCTATTACTCAGAAAAAATCAAGTTCAGTTATTCAAAAAGTTAAAAAAGGTAGAGGGTCAAAAAGAATCAAATCTAAGGGTAATTCACCAAGCGAGCAATCTGAAGCATTAGAGTCTATTCATAATTCTACTTATAAAAATGAAAACCATCTTGATACGTTTGAACCCTCATTGGATAATGTACCAGCCTCACCTTCAGAACAACAATTAGCACTCAGGAAAATGGTAACATTAAGGAGATGCCTGAAAGATATGAGAAATATGTTAGAATCAGGATACGGCAAAGACTCGGCTAAAGCTTTAGGAGCAGCTTTAGTAGAAATAGGTATACAAGTTGGTGCAGCTTTAATTCCAGTGGCTGGATTCGGAGGAGTAATAGGCGCGTCTGCGGAGGCTGGGGGAATGGCATTGGCTTCAGCCGAGATGTTAGCCGCAAAGGAAGTGGCTTTGCGTGGTGGGAATCTTGCTGGGAATTTAGCTATTGCTGGAGGAATGTCTTCAGCTTCTATGTTATCAAGAACTTTGGGGCATATCCCAATGGCACAGGCATCAGAAGATGAATTTCAAAACATACAACAGAATATAGGTTCAAATAGTACTGATGAATTAATTAGTGATAAGGATGCTTTAACAGGAACAACTACAAAAGGTAGATTAGGTAAAATGGCCAAAGAGTCTGCATTCGGAACAGGTTATAAATACGGAGGTAAGGCACGTCAAAAAATAAGACATTTTGGAAGAGAGAATAAGAAAACTGGACCTATTCAAGGGGGAGCAGCCAACTCGGCCGGTCTTATGGCAGGGATATTAACTACCGGGGCTCATATGGCAAAGGACATGTTGTATGACAAAACAACTAAACCATTGGTTAAAGGAGCGGGCGGGCTGGCTGTAAAAGCGGCCTCTAAAATGGGTAATAAAAAAGCGAAAAATCGAATGGCTTATGTTTCTGCCAGTATGAAGGGTCCAATGCTTAAGTGGTTGAAAGAAGACGGTGGGTTTGATAAATTAAGGCAGACTTTAGATTTACTATATGCTCAATCCGGTGCTGGTCACGCTAGTGTTTCCAACTACACAAACTTTCTTAAACATCACGATGTTGAAAGGGATGGTCAAATAAAAAAAATTACAAAAGAATTTGCAAAATTGCTCCCACTTATAGATAAGAAATGGAAAAAACATGGCCCTGTATATAAAGAGATTCTTGAAAGCAGAAGCGAAGGAAAGGCTCCAAAAGGTTCCGTAAGTGCCACTACAGATAAATACTTGTAGATTCTTGAAATCAACATCCCAAACTGAAAACAAATCCCAAAGCAGTGCACAAACATAATCAGATGCGCTAGAGGATCACGGTATTGGTGCGATGCAGCTTCAGTCAATTTACCCCCCACTAGTTCAGAGAAAGAAGGACATTGTAACCAAATTAGAAGATGGAGATGATGGTGCAAGTGCACAAAGCGCTAACCATACGTCTTTAGAAGGTTTAGCTGTTATGCTGAATACAGCGCCTGAAAAAATAAAGGATCTGAATCATACTGCATTGGTAAATATCATTAGAAACGTTTTTCAAGCGATTGTCAAATTAGCATCCGGCGCGCTCACTATAGCCGGGGCTACTGCAACTGGCGTCGGCGCAACGGTCGGTTTAGTCGTGGGAGCCGCGAACACTGGCGTTAGTGCAATTAGAGGACTCGCAAGATCTGGTAAAGCGTTCTTTAAATTTTTAAATCGAACGCGAGGAAAGAATCGAGCCATTAATGCCAAAAAGCTTGTCGAGTTGGCGATGGTTGAAAAAGATGAAGATGCGGCTAAAATGCTCTTAGAGATGGATCTGGGCATGATTTTTTGGAGTGCAGAGCACGCCTTTAAGCGTGCGATGACCGGACCTCAAGCCACTGGCGCCCATACGCTCAGGAAAATGGGCATGATAGAGGAAGAGAGCCTTAAGGGCGCTGACGGTAAGCAGCTGAAGAACGGAAAGGACGGCGCGACACCACAAGATTTGATCGACGTGCTAGCAGTCCTCAAAGAGAACATGGGCAGTTCTGATCCGGACACAAAGATAGCGGCAGAGCGGCAGTACAATGGGCTTAAGAATGAAGTCATGGGGGCCATGCGGTCCGTTGTCTAGACAGCGCTGAGCGCTTTACGGAAACTCAACTTCTTGGGAGGCTCGCATGCCTTCTTTTGCGGTCGTGCGACCTAAGCGAAGTGTTCGGACGGCCTGGCGGTTCCAATAACTATCGGTGGTAGAATATTTAAATTTATTATTTTAATGATTGGCCTTGGAATTATAGCCATACCCTCTGGAATGATTTCCTCTGCGCTTACAGAAGCAAGAGAGATAGAAAAAAATTAATAATTTTCTATTTGGACTTACTTTGTAAAAAATTATATAAATTTATGTTATTAAACTCCTAAAAATGTATGGCTGTTCAAAAAAGACTTGTAAAAAAAGAAGGGATAAAAAACTCATCTCAAGAAAGCTCATCTCAATACCAAAATAATTTAGCGGTTCAATTAATGGACAATCGTCCTGAAGCCACTCAACTACAACAACTTCAAGACTCTGCAGATAGTGGAATATTTAATGGTGAAATAGCTCAATTACAGGCTACAGCCGATGCTTCTAGCACTTCAACAGCACCTTTTCAATTTAAAGAAAATAATACCGGACTTCCAGATAATCTAAAATCGGGAATGGAAAATCTTTCTGGAATGTCTTTAGACCATGTAAAAGTACATCGAAATTCAGATAAACCAGCAGCAGTTCAAGCGCATGCCTATGCCCAAGGTTCAGATATTCACCTAGCTTCTGGCCAAGAAAAACACTTACCTCATGAATTGGGCCATGTAGTGCAACAAGCACAAGGCAGAGTAAGACCAACAACTTCTGTTAACGGTATGGCAGTAAATGATAGCACAACTCTAGAAAAGGAGGCTGATAGCATGGGGGCGAGGGCTTTACAACGAGTCAGCAAAAACAATTCTTCAGCTCTTGAAATAAAGAATAAAGGAAATAAGCCTATTCAAATGGTTAAGGGTATTTCTGATGAACAGCTGAAAGAAGCAAAACATTTTGCAAAACATCAGGACGGCACTATAGAATTACCCAAGGATATTAACGGTGTACCCATTCATTCAAATCAGAGTATCGCCTACAATAAAATTAATAGTGGTGATAGTCGTACACCCTTATCTGAAGAACAAGTAGCTGAGATAAATGCACTAGTTACCTCGGTTGGGGCAAAGTCTGACAACAGGAAAGAAAGAGCAGCTAAGGCCCAAGAAGACCAAAAAAAGCGCTCAAAGCCATGGAATAAAATTAAAAAAGGGCTTTATAAAGGAGGGGCAAAAACCTTGGGCGGACTAGGAGGGGCGGCTGCAGGAGCTGCAGCAGGTGCACCGCTTGGTCCAGGAGCGATAGGAACAGCAATGGCAGGAGGAGCGATAGGAGGAGCGATGGCAGGGGGAGCAGCGGGAATGACATGGAATACGGGTGAAAAAGGGACAGACCTTGTTGCGGCAGGACGAGAGCGTGAACTTGCTTCATCCGCAGGATTTATGGGTAGAAATGGAAAATCAAGCCAAAAAGATGCTTTACATGAAACAGGAAAAGATGTTTTACTCGGTGCAGTTTCAGGTGGTTTAGCACCTTTAATCGGAGTCGGTGGAGACGCTATTGGAGCGTTAGCGGGAGAAGGCGGGGGTAGCATTGCCGCAGAAGCATTCTCAAGTGGCGCCATGGGTGCCGTATCTAAGGAGGCTGCTGATTATGGCTATGATGAAGCAACGGGGGCAAATAAGACATCACTAAAGCAACGGGGTTTGAACATGCTAACAGGAACGTTGATAGGAGCAGCAACAGGTGCCCTTGATGAATTAGATGCTTCCGCAGTTGCGTCTAATGACGCTGGGATTGAACTCGCCAATGATGGAACTGTCGATCTTCATCAATGGGCAGGTCAAGGAGGAGAAGCCACATCAGATATGGGCTATGGACTTGTTCAGGAAGGGCTCGGAGGCGCTGTAGAAATGGGGTCGCAGAATTCAGATCCAAGTGCGTCTTCACCTGCATCTCCGACAAGTAAATCATTACATGACGTCGTTAACAAGAATAAACTAAAGAATAAACTACCGGAAAACATGGAAATAGCGAAAAATAAATTCTTAGGCCTCAAGGGTGAAGGTGAATGGAAACCAGATACAGAAAACCCTGAGTATGAACGTTGGTCGAAATTAATAGATGGATGTACGTGGTTCTATGATAAATCAACAAAGAAGAGGTGGAAGTATGATCCCTCTACGGGTAAGCATACCCAGGAGGATTAGTGAACTAATAGAAACCCTTAAAATGATATGAATACTTAAATCAAATAGATTGAAGCATATACTTACTGGTTTGAAAAGCTCAAATGAGCCATGTCATACAACATGAAATAATTGAAAAGTTAAATGTTAAATCAATTATTGGATCTCTTTTTTTGCAGAAACAGATGGTGATTACTTTATTTCTTATAAATCTAATCTGATTCATAAAAACCCAATAGGTGGTTTTAAAAATATTAAAATACTTATAACCAAATCATTACAAATGTTTTCCATTAACGATTCAGAACTTAATATTCTTTAATGAATAAAAAACTGATATTGTTTTGCTTTTTGTGATAGCAAAGAATTGTCAATTGTTTCAAGTTTATGTATAAAACTTTTGGCTTCTTTTTTTATAAAAACTAATTCTGAATCATATGCCTTTGGCATCAATTCTTGATGAAGTATCAATAAATCTATGATTATAGGAAACAAAGTAATCCGATTTTGAATTGTTGTTTGGTTTGCTTGATAAAAAGCTTGAATCCACTCTTTCCATAGTTGCATTTTATATGGTTCTAGCAATTCTGGTTGGCAAACGATTACCTTTAAGAAAGCCATTTGGTAGGCAGCTATAACTTCTTTATCATTTATATTAGTTGAGATTGAAGAAGGGGTTAAATTTACAATCTGGTCATAATTCTTAGGGCTAATATGAGATGTTAATCTGTACCATTGTAGTTCTGAAGCTTTTGGTAAAACAATCAGGTCTTTATTCATAGCCCCACTATCTGCTAGTGCTTGAGAAGTAATAGTGGTTTCATTATCTGCATCAATAAATTGAGACTTTTCTAAGTTAAACGATTTAACAACAGTAGCACCCTCTATAAAACACCAAAAACCAGGATATATGTTGTTAAATAAAACTGCAATATAATGTAATCCATTTGGTACTTGTTGAAACCCTCTAAAACCACCTTGAATTTCAAAAGGCCAAATGTCTATTTGAATTTTTTCTTTGGGGAGGTTTCTAAGAATAATATTATGTTTCAAATCTCTTTTTATTAATGTTATTTAATAACTCGTTTAACATCTTATCTTTAACTCTTTAATAGTCAGATAACTATTTCTCTTTTGGTTTATTTGTTCCAACTGCATTGCTGTCTTGACCACTAAAGGCTGCGTCTTTTTTATTATACCAAATAATAATTTCTTGTGCAACTTCTTTAACTTTAGCTTTTAATTTATCTGCTGAATTAACGCCTTCCCATCCAGCTATTTGTTGTATTGCTGCGGCACTCTCAGTTTTTTGTTCTTCTCCAGACAAACTACTATCTCCTTTAATAGTATCAGATATTTTTACTGCACTATTATATATATCATTTATATTTTTCTCACTGAACCCCATATTCAATGCTGCATCAGCCATACGGAATAAGTACTTGCCTGATTTAAAGGCAGCCTCACCAATAGTATCTCCATGACGGCTTATTTCTTTTAGAGAATCTGCTAAATTTTCTACAACTGCATTTTTAGATTCAGAATTTTTTAATTTTACGGCCATCCCTACTTGTGTTCCAACAACAGCATGATTCACTGCTCCATCAGTTATGTAGGCTTCATTAGAAAATAATGCTGCTTCTGCTAGCATATTTCGTAATAATTGTAAGTTTGATTCAATATCTAGATTAATTAGATCAAGTTCTTGTTGAAGAGAATCTGTTAGAGGTATTCGATTACTATTTAGGATACCATCATATTGTTTAACTTGGCCTTTTAGTATTTGACGGAGAGCATTTATAATAACTAATTTTTCCTCATAGATTCGATTACTTGAAGCCATCATTAAATTTGAAGATTTAGCCTCTAAGATATCCTCATCCATCTCTTGTTCATTGGCTGTAGCTTTTTTGGAAAAAGATTTTAAAGCCTCAACAGCCAAAACAGCATTCCCCTCCTCTACTTCAACTGTTGTAGATGGAGAATCCTTAAGCATTCTATCTTGTAATGTCTTAGAGTAGGTTTCAAAGCGCTCTTCTATCTTCGTTTTAGTAGTATCATCTAAACCAATAGTCTTAGCATGTGAATCCCATTCAGACTTAGACATGTATAATCTAGTTTTAACATGTGTCCAAATATCTTGATCTTTTTTATCTGCTTCAATAATATTTACATTAGAACCATCAAACCCGCCTTCGGCTCTTCCTTTTCTTGCTCCTTCTTTTGCAACTATGCCTGTCTTGGAAGTGGTATTGTCAATAATTTTTTTATCTTTTACAGTATCTTTTTTCGTCAACACATTTCCATGTATATCTTTGGTAACGTCAATGATGCCTTGAGATTTTTTATCAACCATTCCTTTACCAAAAGTTGCCTCCTTGTGCATAAAGTCTAGCGCATAAACATTAACATCATAGACAATCCCTGCTTCATAGTTCCAACCATCAGCAATAAAGATTTCATTAAACTTTTGAACTGCCGCTTCAGTATCTGTTCCTTTTAAATTAACATCAATATCTGAGGTTAGTGTTGTGCTCCCTGCTGCTGCCCATTCTGTTAGTCTATCGCCGCCAAGAGCTTTTTGAGTTTTATTTAGAATAAAGTTGTGGTGCCATTGTCTATATTCCCATATTTTACGCAACATGTTTCGGCGGTTATCTATTTTTGCTGAATCTTCTGTTGTGCTATCTTTATTTAATTCTTTTGTTGCTATGTGCCAACTTTGTTTACATTCATCTTGTAAAAAAGTTCTAATTTTATCACCTTTTGGATTTAGCTGAGTTATTTTCCGTGGGTCTATATGATCTATGGTTCCTAGATTTAAGTCAAATACATCAATATCAGAATCAGGCTCAAAAGAAAAATTAGTCAGGGTAGCATTTGGAACTTCTTTTTTTTCACCAGATAACAGTTCTTCAGGCAACTTATCGCTAGTATCATCCGGGTTTTTACGCTTAAATTTTTTATCTCCTTGAATCCAAACAAAAGCTTCTTCTTCTTTTGACCAACTTTCTTTAAATTCTGAACGATTATTTTTTCGTTCTTGATCACCGGATTCTCTCTGGATAATAAAATTATCTGCCATCGCCTGAAGTTGAGTGATTTCGGGAGATTGAAAGCTGTCTCTTATACACATCTGACGCTGCCGACGAAGAGGATAGTG
>OJDY01000055.1_pt1 | contig 13375 bp, 5 predicted proteins | sample 1592931 | NCBI WGS metagenome assembly OJDY01 (sample SAMN05416734, study PRJEB24817) | seawater metagenome | isolation source: Sea water | place: Canada:Atlantic | collected 2013-07
TCCTCTTCGTCGGCAGCGTCAGATGTGTATAAGAGACAGCCCCCGATTTCGGCAGAGGGGAAAGGAGGGAAGTAGCTGAACGTAGCCCTATGGGCCACGTTGTTAGGACCTGAGGTACTGGAGGCGTTTATGCCCACTCTCCGCTCCGGAGAAGGGCGACCTGCTTAGCCAAGTCATAGCTCAAGCTCGGCTCGCCTCTTAGGACCTACTTGCTTTGCTTATTTAAGAAGACACGAGTTTGTCCAACACAGTACAATGGCTCGCTTATGCGTCCTACCTATGAGAGGGCTATCAGCTACACTCATAGTCTCGCATACGCCTCCTAGCATATCGGGTCCAGCGGAGCCACAGAGAACAGTAAACTGAGGGTTTACCCTCCGTTTAGTGTTGTTAAGGCGGAGAGGGTCTAAGATATCTTGATGACAAAGGGGGGCTAAAAGCCTCATTCTGTCAATTTCACACTCTGAAAACCGAGATCGGGACACTCTCAGCATGGCTTCGCAACCTCGTGCTAACTTGGCGGCCCTTCGCACCGCCGTACAAGAGATCCGAGCGACATTGGCGCTCGCCAACATCACGGTTTCGCCCTCTCCCAGAGATGGGGAAGTGATTCCGGATTTACCACGGATGTACCATTTGAACGACGAGCGGCTGAAGGAATTCCTGCCTGGCACCATACTCTTGACCAACAACGGCGAGACGCGATACGTCCCCGTCGATGACGCGATTCGGGAGCACGCCGGCGGCTACCAATTCCGAGTGGTCGCCGCCCGGCGACCGGCGCGAGAGCAAGGGTGGAGTGGCACAGTTTATTACTCACGAACGGCAGCAGAAAATGCTTTTCAGGCGGCAATTCTGGGGGTCGGCACGGAGCCGCGAGGCAACGGCCGGCTCTCCGAGCTCGTGCGCGACAACGAGGGCAAGCTCGTCGCGTTGAAATTCGCCACCGAACCCGCCGACGAGCTCGGAAAATTGGAGACAGAAAACTCTGACGGACAAGTTGTTAGAGGCTCTGCCGACTCAATTCTGGGGACCCTGAACTTACGGGCGTGGGAGCACTTCCCCTCACGTCTCCCCGTTCACTCCCCGCTGCCTACCCAGAGCATCCTCGAGCGCACGATGGTCCCGTGGTCTGCGCTCGAGGAGGCGAGTGAGGCCGGTTTTCTACGTGGCATTTTATCCTCACTGGGTTTTCCATTAAGCGACTCTTTAGGGGTGTCCGCATTCCTAATCGCGGCACTACTAAAGGGCGCTACCGAGTACCCGGACGTTACTTGGAACGGTCTTCAAGAAATTCGCGTGCCTGCAGCAGCCATCGCCGCCACGGTGCGCGCCGGGAGATCGGGGCGCCCTTCAACTAGGAGTACTCAAGCTGACCTATCCCACTCTGAGGTGCAGAAGATCCGCACCGGCAAGACGCTTCTAAAGACCTTCAAGACCCTCCTCGACGCGCTCACACCGGCTCAGATAGCCAGGGTGGCGAGCTCCGTGGCGGAGGGGCGAGACGCACGCGCGGGGGTGCCCAGGGCACAATACCTCTCTAAGACGGCATACGCCATCGGCAAGGCCATGGGCTACTTAGAGGACCAGTCGGGGCCTATGCACAATGAGGCATCACTACCCCAGCCCGTTGACGAGGACCCCTCACTCCGCGCGCGGGAGGCGCGGCGTGACGCCGAGCTGGGCAGGGGGCTGCTGCCCTCCCACACCCTGGAATGCGGCGCCTCCTCTAACTCAGAACAGACTACTGCTGGGCTGATTGGCATCCGCGAGCTGGAGTTGCTCGCGCTCGACGGCGGCAGCGCGCAGCAGACCGCCAACGCGGACGGCGAGCGCAGCGCGATGCAGAGCGGAGCAATCACGCGCACGCCAACCGCGGAGGTGAACGACGCCCCAACCGAGCCCATGGAGATAGAGGTGTCCGAAGACGAGGTCGTCGTCGAGGGGGAGAGCGAGGCGGACGACGGGACGCCCGACCCCTCGCCGCCGGCGTCGCGCGCGGAGCAAGCAGCGGGGCCTGCACCCGCGGCATCGCTGAGCGGGCGCCGCTTCGCGCGGCGCTCTAGCACCGGTGAGCTGCCGAGCAACTCTGAGGCCATCTGGATAAGCATCGGAGAACCTGTCGGAGATCCACAGGCTTATGTGCCAACGGGGGTGGCGCCCGGAGCCACCAGCGCGCCAGCTAGCCACGCTGAGCCGGAGCCGCTCGCGGGCGGCTTACCCGCCGCGCAGAGCACGCCCACGTCGGACGCAAACCACACCTGCGCCGGCGCCCCGAGTGGCGCACAGCCGCCCACTCACGCCAGGCCCCAAGCAGACCAAGCCGGCGTGGCGTCGGGCGCAGCCTCACGACCGGGAGCTGACGGGGCACGCGCCGCGTCGGGCGGCCACGCCGAGGCAGAGCCGCCCTCCGGCAGCCCGCTCATCGCTCAGGGCGCACCGCCGGACACAGGCCACGCACGCGCCGTCGCCCCTAGAGGCGCACAGGCGAGCACGTCCGGCAGGCACCAAGCAGGCCAAGCCGCCGGGCCCCAAGCAGACCAAGCCGGCGAGGCGCCTGGCGCAGCATCGCGACCGGGAGCCGACGGGGCACACGCGGGCGGCCACGCCGAGGCGGAGCCGCTCCCGGGCAGCCTGACTTTCTTCTGCAGGCTCCAGGGGTCCAGAAGGACGTCATTCACATTGACAATGGACCCGCAGAAGACCATCGGCGACGTCGCCGACATTCTGTCCCCGCACCTCCTGGCCACCGCCGACCGCATCCTTTTCGTGCACAGAAGAAGAGTACTTAGGCACGAAGAGACGCTCGCGGACGCCGATGTCACGGAAGAGGACACCCTCTACTTGAAGGTGACAGACGCTCCTGGAGGCGCACAGACGAGCGGGTCTGGTGGGCAGCAAGCAGACCAAGCCGCCGAGGCACCTCGGGGCCCCAGCGCCGCCCCGCGGCCCGGAGCGGGCGTGACTCGCACCGAGGAGAGCACTCGAGCGGCAGCGCCGGGCTCGCCGCGCCCAGCACGCATCCCTAGCGTGCGCAGCTCACCGGTCTCCGCAGCCATGGACAGGCATGCCAGCGCCGGAAATCGTAGCAACGAGGGCAGCCGGAACACGACCCCGCCACGGGCGCGCCTTAGGGCGGGGCGCACACCGGACGCGCCGCCGCCAGCCGCGACGCAGCGCAACCGGAACGGTGGCGACCCGAGCGTCGGCCGAGCGTCAGGGGCCGCGCCGGCGGCGGCGATACTCGGCCTCCTCGAGCTCGGCGAGCCTACAAGAACACAGTCCACAGGGCGCGCCGTCATGGCGCCACAAGCAGCTGGGGGCCAGCCTGCCTCCGACCCCCGAGGGGCACCCGAGGCATGCCGAACGGAGCCCCGCGCGCACATCTCACCCGACCGAGCGGCCAGGGATATTCGCGAGCGGGAGAGGATGGAGGCACAGCTCGAGGCAATGAGGCGCGACCTCGCCTGGCTACAACAGCAGGCGGCTCAGATCCAGGGCCGGGGGCGCTCAGGGCGAGCGGCTAGCCCCACCGCGCGAACAGCATCGCGCGATCGCTCCCCGGTCATCGCGAGGCCAGCCCCCCAGAGCTCGCAGCCAGCCGCGCTGACCCACGCCATAGGATCAAGCGCCCAGAACGGCGAGTCCGAGAGACCGCCACTCCAGCTGGCAGGGGACGAGCCGCCCTCCGATCCCTCGCGCCAATTGGCGCAGCGGACCGACGCGGGCCTCAGGAGCACAGCAGCAGCCGCCCCCGCGCCGAGCGCGGTCAGGGAACTCCCCTACCACCACGAGATCGGCGGGGCATCTCAGCGGGTGGCTCACCACTGCAGGTTCAACGGCACTCCCTTCGAAGGCCTGGTCCCCCCGGAGTTCAGCGACGCTAACCCGGCGACGATCGTCCAGCGCTTGGCGCTGAGCCTGGGGTTCACACCCGACGACCTCGCTGACGCGCTGAAGGGGGCCATCGATAGGAAGAAGCCAAATACACAACTGCTGCTGGCACCCATAGGACTGGCGAGAACTACGGAGCAAGCAGCTTTCGACTATCAGGCCATGCGCGACCTATGCGGCATGGACCTGCCGGCGAGCCACGACACGCCGCCGCATACCTTCGCGGAAGCAGCGGGGAGGCTCCGCGAGCTCTTCGCCATCGCAGCCGAAGCGACGGGCGCGCCTTCCAGCGCCGCAGACAAGGCGCATGATGACGACAAGTCGAGAGCCGCAGGCAGGAGGCGCATGCAGCACGTTTCGGCGTCCAGCGAGCACGCCTCAGGAGCGGTGCCAGCCAGGCACCTCGACTACCTCGCATCAGAAGAGTGCAGGCGCATCGAGGAGGAGGCGACCCGCACCCAACATGAGCGAGACGCCTGGCAAGAAGTTAGCAGAATCTGCAGCATCCACGGCGTAGCAGGCTGGGCGGTCATCTTCTCCAACGGCATGTCGCTCGAGAGGTCGGCGGACGACGGACGCATCCCGGGACGAGTCCTCGCCGCGAGAGAAAACCTGATCGAGGCTATCAAGGATCTAATTGTCAAGGTTTGCCTCGGCCCCTCTCAGAGGCTGCGCGAATCAATGGAGAAGCAGATCACCAAGGTGGTCAATGGCATCATCTACGGCGAGTTCGACCTTAAGTCGATCGTGGCCGTGATGGGCGCGTCGCCGTCGCTGGCCTCCTGCGCGGAAGCGGGCGCAGTCGCGGGCGACCCTTCAATGGGCCGCCCGGGCAGCATGAAGGAGACGCTACAAACCGACATGCCGAAAGCTCTATCACGCTTTAGCGACCTGCTGCTGACAGTGCATCACAGAGCAGGCGACAGCCCGCGGCCGCCGCTGGAGGGCCTAAGGCTGACCGAGCTATGGCACGGAGCCTCGGGCCTCCCCCTCGAGACGACGAAGCTAGCCGACGGCATCACGGAGGTCGTCGGCTCCCTGCGTCTCATCGAGGTCGCACTAACGAGGCTGGGCAGAGCCATGCGCGAGAGGCGGCGCACAGGAGACAGCGCGCCTGTCGACTTCCAGGCAGAGGTCGCGGTAGTTATTGACCGCGAGCTGAGCAGGGCCGCCGACAGGCAGGCTCAGTACAGCTATGTCATGGCTGCATCAGGTAGGCCGAAGCAGTCAGACAACACACACACAAACTCACTCAAGCGCAGCAACCAGACACAGCAGCAGACAGACAGCAGCCAGCAGAACCAGAACGACAGAAAGCCCAAAAGGCAGCGCGGGGCGCGGGCAGCAGCCAACGGCGCAGCGGACAAAGCTTCGGGCGGGGGCCGCAACGCAGCGGCACCGGCCAACGCCGGAGGCGGGCACGCCCCTCGCCGCGAAGAGTGGATGACGTTCAGGCCCGGCAGCATCACTCACACTGTGGGGAAGAGGACCGGCCCGGACTTCAAGCCTAACGTAGTCTGCGCGGGGGAGCAGCTGCTCGCGGAAGACAACCCCAACACTCTCCCCAGCGAGCGGCCCTGCATCTGGCACGCCATCTTCAAAGGAGGGTGCAAGAAGGGCGCCGCTTGCCAGCGCTGCCAATTCCGACTAGCCCAAGTCGCTGCAGGCAAGGCCACCCCGCCTATCCCAGCTGGCATGGTGGCCAAGCTCAAAGCCGCGTGCACGCCAGCTATCGCCGAGCTCCTCAAATAGGAGGCCGGCCCCGCTTGGGCAGTGGAGGAGCCCGAGCGGGGCAGCGATGCACGCCGTGGAGGCGGCAGCACCCCGCAGGGCTGCCTCACGCCGCCGGCCGAAACGAGCACAGCAAGCCCACAGACAGACTCAGACTCGGAGGCTTGGAGCCCGAGCCTGAACAGCCATGTAACTGAGCCGCAAACAGCCAGCCCCGACGCCAAGCCGAGGCCCAAGGAGCCCGAGCATGCGAACGGGACGAGCCAGGTGAGCCAGCGAGCCGTGCCTAGCACACCCGTCGCGGCCACTAAGCACCATAACAACCCATAGCACCCAGCAAGCGAGCAAGCTAGCAAGCCAAAGCATACAAGCAAGCCCCAGCAAGCAAGCCGCCCGCCCGGCCCTCGCGCGCAGGCGGAAGCCCGCTCGAGATCGCCGCCACGCGCTGAGACGCGTACGAGCGGGACAACGAGACGATCGCCCCCTGGAGGCGATAGCGACTGGTTGTCATTGGCTAAGGTGCGCGCCTTCGCGACCCTAGCATAGCAAGCATACAGCAGACAGCCGCGACTCCGCGGGGTTGCGCGCTAGCCCACAGCCCACGCGCGCGCTCACGCGCCCTACCCCAATACTCAGGTGGCGGAAGGCGCGCGAGGCCGTCGCCCGGCGAGCCCAGCAATGGGCGAGGGCAAGCCAATAAGCTGCCGACTCCCCAACGGAGACAAGTTGACGCTCCGGAAGGCGCTAGAGCGTACGTGGGTGGCAAGCGGAACCGCCGGCGCCAAACGGCCCGCCACCACCGCAGCGCGGGCGGAGGGCAGCCGGGCGCCGGCGCCGGCCAGGAACTCAGAGCGCGGGCCTGCAACCGCAGCGCCTCGGCCCGAGGCCAAAAGGGCTTCACAGGAAGCCGAGCGCTTCCTTGACGACCTACGCAAAGACAGAATAAGCTCGCCACATAGCGAGAATGATGGCCTCATCCCAGCGGGCGTGCTTGACGCCGCCGATGAGTATGAGGCAGCTATGGCCTGGGTCGAGAGCACCCCCGGCCACACAGCGCGCGAGCCGCGGGCCGAAGCCACCAGCGAGGCGATACAGCCTCGACAACAGCACGGCCACGCCATGGCCGCCACAGACGCCGCCGGCGAGGCCAGGCGGACTCGCCAACAGCACGGCCACAACACGGCCATCACAGACGCTGCCCCCAAGGCCGGCCGCTGGCGGCCACACGGAGCCAGCTCAGCGTACGCGCCACGTGCACTCGTGCTCTTCTCGGGGCCGTGCGTGGCAGACATACACCTGCCGGGCGCCCTAGCAGCAGCCGGCTTCCAGACTGAAGCCGTCGACGTCCTGATAGGGGGAGGAAGTCATGACCTGACAAGGGACGACGTCGCAGCCGCATACGTGTGCGACCTGCGAAGAGGGTGCTACGCGCTATTAGCACTCGGCACCCCCTGCTCGTCCTACTCGGTTCTAAGGGAACCGCGCCTCAGATCCAAAGAGGATCCCACCGGCCTGTCTACAGCTCCAGCAGAATGGGTGGATTCCCTGCTCCTCCACAACCAACTGGCAGCAGTAACCGCAGCAGCCATCCGGGCGGCCCACGAGTCGGGGACGCCGTGGCTGCTCGAGAACCCGAGCGACGTCGGCGACCCGACCATGCCTTGGTTCTGGCCCGACAAGGCGAACCACGCCTCGCTCTTTGACCAGCCTGTTATCAAGGAAGCGCTGCAGCTGTCAGGGGCGCGCCTTCGCGCCTTCGCGATGTGCGCCTTCGGCACCCCATGGCGCAAGATGACCACTATAGCTTTCGGCGGGGCACTCAGGGACATCAGCGAACCGCTCGAGCAGCGGGGATGCCCGCACGGGCAAGCGCGACACGAGGCGCGCCTGGATGAGCATGATGCAGACGGATCAACGTTAGCCTCGAAGGCGAGCGAGTACCCGCCTTCGCTATGCCACGAGCTCGCCGGCTACGCCGTCGCAGCGCTATCGGCGATCACACCGCGGGAGCCCCAGCACGGAGCGCCAGCGGACGCGCTCGCCTGGGCGGGGACCGGGGACATCGGCGCAGCTCAAGAGGACGGCGCCGTGGTGAACGGCGAGTTCATCACAGGAGGGCGTATAGCCCACGGACGCCAACTCCACCCGTCGCTAGCCGACCTGGTGGAGAGGCGCCGGCACTCAGCAGCAGCTTTCGCCTCCACGCGCAACATGGAGGCGGAGACCGCGGCTAAGCTGCGGCTAGACCCGATGCCCGCGGGGCTTGACATCCCACTAGACCCACTCCGGAAACCGCGAAAGCGCAAGAAATCCCGCCCGCTCCCTAGGTCGCTTCCCATGGACACAGGGAGCGGCACCGGGCGGAGCGGCGCCGGGCAGACCTCGGGCGACGAAGGCAGAGCACGCGAGGTCTCGGAGCGGCCCGACGGCCCGATTGCCATCGAGCAGCTTTTCCTACCTGGCGTCTACGAAGAGCGCGTCGAGTCCTGGTTCGCACTTGTCGACGAGGCGGGCCGCGTCATGCGCCGCCGCCTAGCGGGCTCAAAAGAGGCGCTGCCGCGCGTGGAGACGCGCGTGATCGAGCAGTTCGAGATGCAGCCCTTCGCGCAAGGCACAATATGGGACTGCGCGAACCCTAGGGATTGCGTTCCGGTGGAGAGATCCACCGCCGACACGTACATTCCTGGAGCGAAGCAGATAGACCGCGAAGGCCTCCGACGCATGGCCACGGAGCTGGGCCGAGGCCAGTGCGACACCCTCGACCAGGCTTGCGGAGGCGGCATTGAGGTGAGATCTGACTGCGAGCTCATCACCGTACTAGCCTTTCACCACAGCGGCCTACTCGAGGAGTTTGAGGCCGCTCAGAAAGCTGTCGAGCATAGCTGGCAGGAGCAATGGACGGACGCCCCCACAAGGCACCTCCCGTTCGTGCCCTGCCGGCTGCAGCCACGCGACGTGGTCCTGCAAGACAGGGTGCGTGTCAAGAAGGGCCAATTCGACTCGAGGGGTCGCCCCCTGATCGAGTCCTATTCCAAAGCGCGAGTGACGACTAACAGCAGCCACGGCGGAGTCGACTCAGTCAACGCGGCGATCCCCGAGGCCGAGCGCACGGTGAGCTTGCCGCGGGCGCAGTGGCACGCCAGAGCCCTGGCGATCGCGGACCAAGCGTGCCTCGTGCGAGGCCAAAAGAAGGGAGTCCCGGCCTTGGAAGAATCCAAACCTCCGGCCATGGGAGAGCCCACACCATTCGCAGTCACTGACGAGAGGCGCCCCGCCTGCGAGGTCGCAGAGGAGGCAGCGCCCGACGAGCCCGCGCCCATGGGCGCGCGGAGCTCCCCCGCGCCCGAAAGCGCGCCGAGCCACAGAGGCCCCGGGCGAGAGCATAACAACCCGTTCCACGGAAGGAAGACTTTGGAGCATGCGTTGCATGCAATCCCTTACGATATAGGGAGGCGCCACCAAGTATTGGGCGGCGATGGAACTCAAAGGGAGGTCCACGCGGTGGCTTACCTAGCCGACGCCGAGTCGGCGTACAGCTACTGCCACGTGCAGACCGCCGACCACTGGCTGCAGTGCTTCGTGTGGTGGGACGCCCAGGGCCACGCAGGCGCATGCCGCGAGCGGCGCCTCCCATTTGGAGGCGCGTCATCTCCGAACAGATTCCAGGCTATCTCGTCGCTCGTCTCAGCATTCGCACGCAAAATGCAGCGCGAGTTCGACGAGCAGCACCCCCTGCCGTGGCCGGCGCGGGTTTGGAGAGAGGAGCGCGCGGAGGCCCAACGCCGCGGGGCGCTGCGGCAGGGCCCCGACCAGCTCGAGCCAGCATACGCACAAGTCTACATAGACGACGCAGGAGGAGTCGCGCTCGACGACCCCGTGCCCACGCCGAGTTTAGTGGCGGGCATCGTCATCTCGGACGAGCCGACCAGGGCAATCGGCGGCACCTTCGCCCCGGCCGATTCGCGGGTGCTGGTGCACGCGAAGCTTCTTCTGCTAGCCATGAAGATGGGCGGCCTATACGGCGCACCAGACAAGACGCTGGTAGGTGACCCAATCATCGCGCTAGGCTTTCACATGAGCCGCGGTGATTGGCGGCTGCGAGTCCCCGCCGTCAAACGCGCTGCGATGCTCGCTAGCATAGCGGAGCTGGGCACCGAGGCGCGGCTTCATGCCACCGCGACAAGACACCAAGCCAAGCGGCTGATCGGCCGCCTGACCAACGTCTCACAGGTCTTGCCTGAGCTGAAGCAGTTCCTGCGCGGAGGCTACCGCGCCACTGACGCGGGCTGGGCACAGAGAGCCGGCGTCAGGGTGCCAGATAAGCAGCAGCTACGCCCGGGCAGCTTAGCCCACGCGGAGTGGATTCAACTCCTCGAAGTAGCAGACGATCTGCTGACAACAAACGAGGGCATCCCGCTGGCGCCGAGGATGGTGTTCCCCTCGCCTCGAGAGGGAGCCATCCTGAGCACCACCGACGCCAGCGGAGATGACGGCTTCGGCGGCTACGTCTTTCTTCCGGGAGGTGACCCCAGCGAAGTGTGGGTCGTCTCCGAGCCGTGGCCGCCTTGGGCTCTCGAGGCCAGACAAATGAATGACCGCCTAACGGCGGACAAGGAGCTCGCCGATGGCGCTGAACTCTCGGTTCCGGCGGCTGAACTCTTCGCCACCTGGGCCGTACCACAAGCGGTCCTCGAGGCGTGCGAGCTGCCCTCGCACTCGCGGATCATGCCGAACGGCCAGCCGACGGCCGACCCCCCAATCATCGCCATCGGCGACTGCCAGCCTGCAGTCTGCGTTATCGACGCAGCAACATCGGGCGAAGCCTCGATGCGCGGGGTCCTCGCGGAAGCGCGAAAGCTCACCCGCTTCTGGCTCGGCATCCACGTACCGCGCGAGGCGAATCGCGACGCGGACGGGCTCAGCCACCCAGCCAACGTCGACGCGATTATGGAAGCCGCGCGTCATGCGGGCTTCAGGCCCAGGAGAGCAAGAGTGCCGGAGCGCCTCTTCGCTAGCCTACGTGCCGCCATAGGCCGCGGCCTCACCGGGCGAAAAGACAAGAGGGCGGCTCGGCCGCCCCTCGTCGAACACGGATAGTAGGGGCCAGGCGCCAGGCGAGGCCTCGCGGTGGACAGCAACAGTCAGAACAGTCGCAGACAGAAGTCAGTCACAGAAACAACAGACACAGAACAAAGCAAGTCAGACGAACACAACACCGGGCCCCTAGCTAGCCCGTGCCGTGCGCGCGCGCACTTGACAACCGCGTATACGTCGACGCTACACACGGTTAGCGTCTGACTCTCGGGTATGTGTCGGCGCCACACGCGGTTAGCGTCGCCTCCCAGTGGTATGAAGTAGAGAACAAGATTACAGTTTTCTATCTTCGCGTCCACCGATAGCATAGCCATCGGCCAGGCGGCTGCGGACAATCCCCCTCTCCCCCCCGGACACTGAGCCGCACAGCCCAGCCTCCCGAGCACACAGCCCTAGCAGGGAAGCGCTAGCCGCGCCAAGCAGCGACCACCCTACCCCCCTAGGAGAGCTCGACGCGGCGGCCGCACCACCGATACATACGAGAAGAAACCATGGCGCGCCGCCGCCGCCGACTGCGGCGCGGGCGCAGCTGCCACTGGGGAGAAGTCCAGCCGCGCCATCAGCGCGCCACACATCAGGTACGCCCGCCTCTACACGGGGGGTGGGGGCGTTCCTCAGCGCCGAGCCACAGCGCCACGGAGGCGCCTCTAGATGGGAACGCGATAACCCTTTCGACGCTGCAGTAGACAGGTGTGTCGACACGCGTTGCCCCGCAGGGGAGCACCCGAAGCTCGCCCAAGCTCTGCTTGCGCATCCCTCGCGCTCGGGCAAGCCGAGGCGGAGGGGTAGCAGAGGTAGCGGCGCGGGTGGGCACAGGCACCCCACCCACACAGCCCGCGCGTTCTCGAGCAGCATATTCGACGAGGAGCTGGCGCAGAATCGGCCGGCCAGGATATCACCCTCCGCACGCCGGCCAGGCCCGCCGCCATCGCCGCAGGGCGGTCGGCCATGTTGCCGCAGCCAGGCACAAGGGGGGGAGGGGAGTTCACCGACGCTCGAGGAGCTTTGGCGCCTGCCCGACCCCATCAGGCACGCTACAAGAATCGGCATAGCAGCAGGAACCGGCAGTGCAGCAGACAGGCGCGCTCCACGAGCTGGCCGCGAGACGTTCCAGCAGCGGGGGAGCGCTCCACCCAGGTTCTCATCCCCGATCGCCCGGGGGAAAGAAACCCTGGACGCACGCGTGCGCCGCCTTTTCTCAGAATGCGGGCTCCACGCCCCCCTCGGCGACGCCCACGCCGATGAGTACACACCCGCCGCCGACGGGAGAAACCGCGCGTTGGTCGAGCGGCTCGACAGCGCCGTCGCGAGCAGGGTGCACAACGTGGCGGACCGTGAGCGCCTCGCCACGGCGCTGACGTGGTTCCTCGGCTTCCTGCGGGACACCGAGAGGGTCCCATTCGTCAGCCCGGACAGGCCAGGGGGCTTCGGGTACAACCAGAAAACGCTGGAGCTCTTCGCCGAATACATCCGCACCAACGGGTCGAGGAGGCCAGGCTTCCGGGGGTCCCAGCTCAACTCGGACACCATTTCGGCCTATGTGAGCGCCGTGAAGCTCGCCGCCTCACGGGCCCAGCGACGCCCCTTGACCAGCAAGGAGGAAAACGTCCGCTACCCGCTGCAGATGAAAAGCATGCGCAAAGAGCAAGCGCCGCCGGGGAGCTCCCATGACGGAGTGGGCAGCCAGGGCGGCGGAGCCGCTGGCGGCCGCGCACTCTCGCGTGCCCTCAGGGCTCACCACCTGAGGAAGATCGCTAACAGCCCCTGCTTTGACAGGACCACACGCGAGGGAGTCCAAGATTGGGGCGTGGCTCTCATGGCGCATAACCTGCTGCTCAGAGGAGGCGAGGTGGGGCGCAGCTCCAAAAGCAAGTGGGACCCGCGCAGGGGCATCACTCTCGAGTCCGTTGAGCCCCGCCAGCCATGCCCCGAGAGCGAAGGCTGCCCTTGGATGCTCGTGCGCATAGTGGCCATCAAGGACGTGACCGGCCGCCACGCGCCAGTCTACTTGGCCATTCGAAGGCATGCGCCATTCGGAGTGGTCTCCTACCTATCGAACCCCCTCGACCCGTACGACGCGATATACGCGGCGTGGCTCGCGAGGCAGGCGGAGGTGCCGGCTCACATGAGGCATGCAGCCCCACTCTTCACCTCCCCTGGGGGAGGCCTCATGGCCGCTTGGACCACTGACGATACGAGGCGGCTAGCCAGAGACTTCGGCCGCCTCGTCGACATCGACGGGGCCGATATTGGCGGCAAGGCTTTTCGCATCGGCGGCGCGACAGATATGCGCGACGCGATGGGGGATTCCTCTGTCCACCTCATCAAGCAGAGAGGTAGGTGGGCCTCGGACATCGCGCAAGTGTATCAGCGCGCGCTGGTCCGATCTCACCTCGAGGCCTCCGTGCGGATGGGGTCAGCAGACGCAGCATCCAGAGACATGGAAGAATTAGTCAGGGGCTGGTCACAACCGGCCATCTGCAGGTGATTGGCCGGGGCTGGCCGCGCCTCATCGGGCGGAAACGGGGAATATAGACAGCTTAGCACTGATGTGAACCCTGTCTAGGGTGCAGCCGCACCCCACCCGACGGGCGTGTTCAGCGGGGATGTAGCATCAGAAGCTAGCAGTCTAGTCCCCACCCCCCCCCCCCCCCCC
>OJDY01000066.1_pt1 | contig 12694 bp, 10 predicted proteins | sample 1592931 | NCBI WGS metagenome assembly OJDY01 (sample SAMN05416734, study PRJEB24817) | seawater metagenome | isolation source: Sea water | place: Canada:Atlantic | collected 2013-07
GTAGAAGTGGAAATTTTTTTGCATTTGAAAATTCAAAGATTAAGCCTGATATTGTACCAATAGCAAAAGGTATTGGCGGCGGTTTTCCACTGGGTGCAGTCTTAATGAATAAAAAAGTAGCATCAGGAATGACAGCTGGAACTCATGGGTCAACATTTGGTGGCAACCCACTGGCTATGTCTGTTGGAAATGCTGTTTTAGATCAAATATTAAAAAAAGGATTTCTTTCAAATGTTAAAAAATTATCAAAATATTTTCATTCAGAATTAAATAAATTGAAAAGAGAGTTTCCTAAAGTAATTAAAGAAGTAAGAGGTGTTGGTTTACTAATAGGACTACAACTTCATAATGATCAAACAAAATTTATACAGAAACTAATGAATAATAAATTATTAACGATTAGAGCAGCTGAGAATGTTGTTAGAATATTACCTCCTCTAAATGTCAAAAAAGAAGAAATAAATATAGCAATAAATATTATTAAAAAAGTGTGCTCTACTTATAAATAAAAATGAAACATTTTATCAACCTTAAAGACATACCTTCAGCAGACCTTAAAAAGATCATCGCTGATGCAAAAAAAAGAAAACAAAAAAGAAAAAATTATAACACTCTAGAAATTGATAAGGACAAACCTTTAAAAGGTAAATTGCTTATTCAAATGTTTGAAAAAGCAAGTTTAAGAACACGATTAAGTTTTTATCTTGCAATAAAACAATTAGGTGGAGGAACCATAACTCTTAGAGCTAACGAATTACACTTAGGAAAAGGTGGAGAAAGTCTAGCAGATACAGCCAAAATCTTATCGACTTATGGAGATGGTTTTATGCTGAGAACTGATAGTGATGAAAAAATAGCAGAATTTAGTAAATATTTAAAGATACCTGTAATAAATGGTTTAAGCCCATCATCTCATCCAACGCAAGTGCTATCAGATATTTTTACTGTGGAAGAAATTAAAAAAAAATCTATTTCTAAATTAAATATTTGTTGGATTGGAGATTCAAATAATGTTCTGAATAGCTTGATTGCTGCTTCAGTTAAATTTTCTTTTAATTTAAATATTGGTTGTCCCAAGAATTATGAGCCTAAAAAATTTGTATTAGATTGGGTTAAAAAAAATAAAAGAAAAATTCATATTTTTAATGATGCAAGAAAAGCAGTTAAAAATGCTGATGTAATTTTTTCAGATAAAGTAATTTCATTGAATGATAAAGTTAATAAAAATAAAAAAATTAAAGATTTTAGAAACTTCCAAATTAATTCAAAATTGATGAGTTTTGCTAAAAAAGATACAACTTTTTTACACTGTCTTCCAAGGGGAGAAGAGGTTACGGGAGATGTTTTTTTGGGAAAAAATTCTGAAGTATGGTTACAGGCTTTGAATAGAGTGCATGTTCAAAAAAGTATTTTATTGTATTGTTTTGGGAAATTAAGGTAGCTGTTTAGGGCTATCACTGCTTTGATTTAAATATTTAATTACAGAAGCTCTGTCTTTCTCTTTTCTTAAACCAGCATATGACATTTTAGTTCCCTTTAAATAAGAAGCAGGTTTTTTTAAGAATCCATTTAATTCTTCAAATGACCATTCTTTACCATATGAAGCTAAAGCTTTAGAGTATTTATAATCATCTACTCCACCAACTGTTCTACCAACAACATTGTATAATGCAGGGCCAATCTTATTTTTTCCACCTTTATTTATTGAGTGGCATGCTGCACATTTTTTAAAAATTTTTTCACCAGAAGCAACATCGCCTAGCGCCATTATAGTTGCAATATCTACTTTTTGTTCAACTTCAGCAACTTGAGATGTTGTAGATGCTAGTTGTCCCTCTACTTCAACTTTATACCCAGGATTTTCTGGTTTATTTACATGAAAGACACCATCTGCAATCTTTCCTAAACCGATTACAAGTAGTGCAACCATTAAAATTGCTGCAATAATTTTATTAAGCTCGAACGAATCCATATAATTATTATTATTTTGCAGATATAACATGATAATTAAAAAAATACTTAATTTTTAATTTTTAATTTTGCGTCTGTTAGACGCACAAAATGGTAAATTTATAATGGCTAAAACATTAATATTAATTCCATCAAGAATGTCGGCAAATAGATTGCCGGGTAAACCACTTTTAAAAATTAATAATTTATCAATGATTTCTCATGTTTTTAAAAAAGCAGAGGAAGCAAAAATTGGTGAAGTCGTAGTAGCAACAGAAGATAAAGAAATACTTGATGATGTTGAAAAAAATGGAGGCAGAGCCATTTTAACTGGTAGCACTCACAAGACTGGTACAGATAGAATTTTTGAGGCTTATGAAAAACTCAACATCAAGGATATTGATTTTATACTAAACCTACAAGGAGATGAGCCAAATATCGACAAAAATGATATTATAAATTTAAATAACTTTATGATTAATAACAATTCTGAAATTGGAACACTAGCAGCAGAAATTAAAAGTGATAAAATGTTAAATGATCAAAATGTAGTTAAGGTTATTACGGAGTCAAAACTAGAAAAAGATAATTTTCCAAAAGCATTAAATTTTACTAGAGATAGTTTTTCAAAAAATAATCAAAATATTTATCATCATATTGGAATCTATTCATACAAAACAAGTATATTGAAAAAATTTGTTAGTTTGGATCAAACATTAAGTGAAAAGCAAAATAGATTAGAGCAGCTAAGAGCATTAGATAATAATTTGAAAATCAGTGTTGCTTTGGCAAATTTTTCTCCTATAGGCGTAGATACAAAAGAAGATTATCTGGCTATAAAAAAAATTATGGAATATAAATCATAAAAATGAGCAAAATTTATTTTCAGGGTACATTTGGTGCATATTCACATCTAGCAGCGTTAGAAATAGATCCTAAGGCAGAGGTAATTCCATGTAAAACATTTGATGAATGTTTTTTAAAAACATCTCAAGATAAAAACTCGAGAATGGTAATTCCTGAATCAAATCGAATTACAGGAAATATTGGAATCGAATATCTTATTTTTAAGTATAGGCTGAATATTTATGCTGAACATTTTCATAAAATTGAACATAATTTATTAGGACAACCAGACAGTAATTTAAGTGATATAAAAGATGTCTATTCTCACTCTCAAGGCTTATCACAATGCTCTAAATTTATTAAAAAAAATAATTTAGTTGAGCATATTCGTGCTGACACTGCTGGTTCAGCTGAGACAATTTCAAAAACTAAAATTAAAACTGAAGCAGCGATTGCCTCTTCTTTGAGTGCAGAAATTTATGATCTAAAAATACTTTCAAAAAATATTGAAAATGAAGAGGGTAATGCCACAAGGTTTTTGGTAATGGGCAATGAAGTTTTACAGCCTGATTTTGGTGAAAAGAAATACATAACTTCTTTTCTGTTTAAACTGAAAAGTAAGCCTGCAGCTCTGTATCAATCATTAGGTGGTTTTGCTATTAATGGAGTTAATCTTACAAAGCTTCAAAGTTATCCAGAACAAAATTCATTTGAGTCATACTTTTTCTTATGTGATTTAGATGGTCACATAGATGATCCAAAAGTTCAAAAATCTTTGGAAGAATTAGGACTTCATTGTCAAGATTTTCACGTACTAGGTGTTTTTGAGGCTGATAAATTTAGAGAAAAATAATCCAGAAACTTTTCTTGTAGATTAGAAAACATTACTGTTATAATAGTTTTGGAGGCTAGAGGTGAATGCTGCTTGAACCCGACCAGATCTTAACGGAAGCAGTCGTAGAGACAGTTATTCAGGTTCTAGTCTCCTTTATATAAAATGAATAAAAATACAAAAGTTTTAGCTTTAAAGTACAGACCTCAGACATTTAATGATCTTATAGGGCAAGATGTTGTTGCGGAAACAATTTCTAATTCTATTAAGGCTAATAAAGTGCCTAATGCCTATCTTTTTACTGGAATTAGAGGAATAGGAAAAACTACTACAGCAAGGATTGTTGCAAAATCTCTAAATTGTTCAAATGGAATAGATAATTTGTGTAAAGAAGAACTTTGTGAAAATTGTAATGCCATTTCTAACTCAAATCATATTGATGTATTGGAAATGGATGCAGCAAGTAAAACAGGAGTAGACGATGTAAGAGACCTTATTGAATTTTCTAGATATGGCCCAACTACTGCTAAATATAAGATATTTATAATTGATGAAGTGCACATGCTTAGCAAACAAGCATTCAATGCATTGTTAAAAACTTTAGAGGAGCCACCAGAATATTTAAAATTTATCTTTGCAACAACAGAAATAAAAAAAATTCCAATTACAGTGGTCTCACGTTGTCAAAGATTTGATTTATCTAGAATTAAATCTTTAGAGTTGTTTGATTTTATTAAGAAAATTAAAGAAAAAGAAAATGGCAACGCATCAGATGATGCTCTTAAATTAATTGTTAAAATTTCTGAGGGTTCAGTTAGAGATGCGCTATCGTTACTTGATAGGGCTCTACTTACTTTGGATAAAGACAAAGAATTAGATCTTGCAGCAGCACAAAAAATATTTGGTTATTTTGATAAGTCTCAATTAATTGATTTATTTGAATTGATATTTGAGGGTAAAGAAACTGAAGTTCTCAACACTTATAGAGAAATATATAACCAGGGTGTTGAACCAAAAATTTTTATTAATGATTTTTTAGAACTCTTGTATTATTTTAAAAATATCGGCTCACTAAATTTAGATGGTAATAATTTTTTATTGAATGATGAAGAGTTTAATAAAATTAAAGATCTTTCAGAAAAAGTTAACAATGAAACCTTAATATTATTTTGGCAATTTACTATTAAAACACTTGAGGAGCTTGATATTGTTTCTAATCAACATTTATCAATGGAAATGTTCTTAATTAGACTAATTCATTTAAAAGGCATTAAACAAGATAGTGATGATTATAACAAAGATAGTAGACCAATAGTTGAAAGTGAAAATCAAACATCTTTTTCACCAAAAAAAACAAACGAAGATATATTTGGAATTAAAGATAAAGCAGAAACAATAGGGCAAATGAAAAATATTGTTCAAGAAAAAGATATCAAAGAAAAAGAAAATAATAACATTGAAACAAATACCAGTCTTATAAATTCATTTGATGATCTATTAAAAGCATGCTCTTCTAAAAAAGAGATTAAATTAAAATATGAATTAGAAAAAAATGTTAACCTTGTAAGTTTTGAAAACAAAAGAATTGAAATTTCATTTAATGAAGATTTAGATAAAGATTTTATTAAAGACCTTTCAACAAAACTTTTTGAATGGACTAATGAAAGATGGATTATAAGTCTCAGCAAAACCAAAGGACAGCCATCTAAAAAAGAAGAAGAAATTAATCAAAAAAAAGAACTGATAGAAAGTGTAAAAAATTCTTCAATTTATAAAGATGTTTTAAAAAATTTCCCTGACGCAGAACTTATTGACGTTAAACCTAGAAAAGAAGATTAAAGAATGACTGATTTTACAAAAATTTTAGATAAAGCAAAAGAATTAGAGGCTAAAATGAAAGAGAGCCAAGAAAAAATAAAAAACATTCAAGTAGAAGGAACATCTGGTTCAAATTCTGTAAAAGTTACTTTAAATGGTGAAAATGAAATGATCAAAATTGACCTTTCAGACGAAATATTAAAGGAAAATAAGATTATAATCGAAGATTTGATAGTGGCTGCCCATAATAATGCAAAATCAGAATTGAAATCCAAGACATCTGAAGAAATTTCTAAGTCTACAAGTGGATTTGGTATTCCTGGTTTTAAATGGCCACTTTAAGAATATGCAAAATATTAATGAGATAGAAGAGTTAATCAAATTAATTTCTAAACTCCCTGGCTTAGGTCCTAAATCTGCAAAAAGAATTGTATTAAAACTTATTAATAATAGGGATGAACTTGTAAAGCCAATGGCAAACACTTTGGCGCAAGTTTATAAAAATGTTATTAGATGTCAATCTTGTGGTACTTTAAAATCTAATTCATTAGGCTGTAACAATTGTGAAAATTCAAAGGAAAAATATAATAAAATATGTGTAGTTGAAGACATTGCTGATCAATGGTCAATTGAAAATTCAAATATTTATAAAGGCTACTTTCATATTCTTGGTGGAACTATTTCTTCTGCTGGTCAGAGAAAAGAAGATCTTTTGATTAATTCATTAGTAGAAAGAGTTTCAAGAGAAAATATTGAAGAAGTTATACTAGCAACAAGTGCAACAGTAGAAGGTCAAACTACAGCTTATTATATAGAGGATAGTTTAAAAAAAACTTCTACTAAGGTTACAAAACTTGCTCAAGGACTACCTGTTGGTGGTGAAATAGAAAGTCTCGATGATGGAACTTTATATTCAGCTTTTAAAAACAGAACTGGAATTAAAACTAATTCTGACTAGATTTCTTTAATAATCGATTTAGATGTAATAACGGTTCTGTGTAACCAGAAGGTTGCTCTTTACCTTTAAAGATTAAATCACAAGCCGTCTTAAAAGCAATTGATTGTTCAAAATTTTCAGACATCATCTCGTAGCTTCCTCTTCCAGAGCGAGTATATGCACCATCATTTTTATTTTGATCATCAACAATTTTTGCCATTTTTTTCATCACTTCCATAACTTGTGATTTTGTACAAATATCGTGATGTATCCAATTAGCTATATGTTGAGAAGAAATTCTTAAAGTGGCTCTATCCTCCATCAAACCAACATTATTAATATCAGGTACTTTTGAACAGCCAACTCCATGATCTATCCATCTGACGACATACCCTAAAAGAGTTTGTGCAGAATTGGAAATTTCAGAGTTAATTTCTTCCATTGACCAGTTTGGCCTATCTGCCACAGGAATTGTTAACAAGTCATCCAGTTTTGCAGATTCTCTTTTTTGAATTTCTTTTTGTTTCTCAAAAATATTTATTTCATGATAATGAAGGGCATGAAGAGCTGCCGCTGTAGGTGAGGGAACCCAAGCACAATTTGCACCAGCATTTAGATGACCAGTTTTTTGTTCCATCATTTCTTTCATTTTGTCAGGCATAGCCCACATTCCTTTGCCAATTTGAGCCTTACCAGAAAGACCACATTGAAGACCTATGTCTACGTTATTATTTTCATATGCCCCAATCCATTTAGAAGATTTCATATCTCCTTTTTTAATCATAGGACCAGCTTCCATTGAAGTATGCATTTCATCACCAGTACGATCTAAAAAACCAGTATTAATAAAAAATACTCTATTTTGAAGTGTTCTAATACACTCTTTTAAATTAGAAGAGGTTCTTCTCTCTTCATCCATAATTCCAATTTTGCATGTATATTTTTCCAATCCTAAAACTTCTTCAACTTTAGTAAAAATTAAATCTGTAAATGAAGTTTCATCAGGACCATGCATTTTTGGTTTAACAATATAAATAGAACCACTTCTAGAATTACTCTTTTTTTTAATGTCATGAAGGGAAGCCGCTGAAGTTATAAAAGCATCCATAATACCTTCTGGTATTTCAGAACCATCTTTTAAAAGAATTGCAGAATTGGTCATAAGATGTCCAACATTTCTTATTAACAATAAACTTCTTCCATGTAATTTTAATCCTTTTCCATCTTTAGAAATATAACTTCTATCAGGATTTAATCTACGCTCATAAGTCTTTCCATTTTTTTCAAAAGTTGATTTTAAATCACCTTTCATAAGTCCAAGCCAATTACGATAACAAATAACTTTGTCATCAGCATCAACTGCAGCAACACTATCTTCATTATCACAAATAGTTGAAACTGCTGCTTCAACAATAATATCACTAATTTTAGCAGGATCTTGTGTTGCGCTAAATGCCTTTGGATCTATAATTATTTCTATATGAAGATTATTATTTTTTAGAATTATTGCAGAAGGATTATTAGCTTCACCTCTGTGGCCTACAAATTTACTTTTATCTTTTAATTTTGTCTCTTGGCTGTCTTTACAAATGATAAGTGAACCATTTTCTATTTTAAATCCAGTTATATTTGCCCATCCGATAATTATATTTTCTAGTGGAAAATATCTTTCTAAAAAATTTCTTCCATATTTTATAACCATTTCTCCTCTTAGGGGGTCATATCTTTGTGATGCACTATCCTCAGATTCCTCTATTACATCAGTACCATATAAACTATCATACAAACTCATCCATCTTGCATTAGCAGCATTAAGTGCATACCTATCATTCATAATGGGAACAACTAATTGTGGTCCAGCAATATTAGTTATTTCTTCATCAACATTATTTGTTTTGATCTTAAAATCAGGGCCTACTTCTTTTAAATAATCAATTTCTTTTAAAAATTTTTTATATTCTTCTAAGTTTATTTCATTGCCTTTATTAGCAATGTGCCAATTGTCTATTTTTTTTTGTAAATCTTCTCTTATTTTTAATAGTTCTTTATTTTTTGGGGCTAGCTCATGAACTACTTTGTCGAAGCCTTCCCAGAATTTTTCTGAAGAAATATTTGTATCTTTAAGCAATTCTTCATTAATGAAGTTAAGTAATTTATTAGAAACTGATAGATTGTGTATTTTTGTATATTGTTCTTTCATAGCACCCATTTTACCCCATCTGTATTTTTGCCTGAGAGTTTTGCTCCATCGGCGAGATAAATCTCTTTCCAGAGTGTTATGTTTATTATCGGTCCATTTGCCTGAGAGTTTCCGGGGTGGTTGCTCCTTCGGCGCTATTATTTAATAGTCTCTCCCGATATCAATTAAGAGTACCTCTTAATAGAATTATGTCAAATATAAATTATTTAAAACATTTTATTGCCTTTTTTCTTAATTAATTAATAATTAAACAATCATATGAAAAATTATTTAAATTTTGAAACAGATATTAAAAATTTAGAGATAGAAATAGACAAACTTAAAGACCCTTATAATCAAGATGGTCTTTCGGAAGTAGATACAAAAAAAATTTCTGAGTCTCAAAAAGAGATAGATAATAAGCTACAAGAGATTTACTCTAATTTAGACCCTTGGCAAACTACTCTAGTTGCAAGACATGAAGACAGACCTAAAGCAAAATTTTTTATCGATAATTTATTTGAGGATTTTATCCCATTGTCAGGTGACAGATTTTATGGAGAAGACAAATCCGTATTAGCAGGATTTGCAAAATTTAATGAAAAATCCGTCTTAGTTATTGGTCAAGAAAAAGGGGATAGCCTTGAAAGTAGAATTGAAAGAAATTTTGGAATGATGAGGCCTGAGGGTTACAGAAAAACAATTAGATTAATGAAATTAGCAAATAAATTTAACATTCCGATAATTTCTTTTATAGACACACCTGGAGCTTACCCTGGTGTAGGTGCAGAAGAGAGAGGTCAAGCAGAGGCAATTGCAAAATCAATTGAGTGCTGCATGTCGTTAAACGTCCCAACTCTTGCAATTGTTATTGGAGAAGGTGGATCAGGAGGTGCAATAGCACTTGCTTCATCTAACAAGGTAATCATGTTAGAAAATGCAATTTACTCAGTAATATCTCCAGAGGGCTGTGCCACCATTTTATGGAGAGACCCTAAAAGAACTTTAGAAGCAGCAAAAGCTATGAAATTGTCCTCAAAAGACCTCTTAGAACTAAAAGTAATTGATGAAATTATTCCAGAACCAATTGGTGGTGCCCACAGAGATAGAGACCTAATATTAGATAACGTAAGAAAATCGATTGAAAAAAATTTGAGTGAATTTTTTAACATGAGTGGAGAAGAAATTTTTAATCATAGAAAAAATAAATTTTTGACTATTGGAAGATCTAAAGGATTCGTAAACCAATTAGATGATTTAAGTACACTTAGCATGAAAGAAAATAAGGTTAATGTATTTGTTAAAAACCTCTTTAAATCTAAGTTAAATTTAGCAGTTTTATTTGGAGTAATAGTTTTATTGGGCTATTTAATATTTTCTTTATAAAGCGCCACAACAGTTTTTAAACTTTTTACCTGTAGCTTCACATTTCTCATTTCTTGAAATCTTTTCATTTTTTCTTTGTATTAGTAAACATTTTGGATCGTTAGATGTTTCTTTTTTTAATGGTCTTGAAATGTTTTCACTAGGTTCTTGAACTATTTTTAAATTAATTAAAATCGTAACAAAATCCATTTTTAATTTATTCAATAAGTTTTCGAAAAGAAAAAAAGCTTCTTTTTTATACTCAACTAATGGATCTCTTTGACCATAAGATCTTAGACCAATAACTTGTCTCAGTTGTTCAAGATATTGAATATGTGACTTCCAGTTTAAATCTATACACTGAAGAAAAATTCTTTTTTCAACTTCTTTTGCTTTTTCTTCATCCAACATTTTAATTCTTTCATTTCTTGCTTCTAAAAATTTAGAATTAATTTTATTTTTGAATTCTTCATCTTTTAATTCAGTAACATTTTTAAATTCATTATCATCAACACTTTTTCCTAGTAAAGTTTTTAGCTGATTATTAAATTCATTATTTTTAGTTGTTGATAGTTTCTGTGTTTTTAAGGTTATTAGATGACTAATAATTTCAGATAAGAATTCATCTGAATAATCAAAAACTTTTTCACTATTCATTACGCCATTTCTTTGAGAGAATATTACATGTCTTTGGTCATTTAAAACGTCATCAAATTTTAATAAATTTTTTCTTATATCAAAGTTTCTAGCTTCAACTTTTTGTTGTGCTCTCTCAAGTGCTTTATTAATCCAGGGGTGATCAATACTTTCTCCATCTTTTAAGCCTAATTTTTGAAGAATATTATTCATAGATTCTGAACCAAAAATTCTCATTAAGTCATCTTCTAAACTAACATAAAAAATTGAACTTCCTTCATCGCCCTGTCTACCAGCTCTTCCTCTGGCTTGGTTATCAACTCTTCTGGATTCCATTCTTTCTGTGCCAATAACAAATAGTCCACCAAGTGATTTTATTTTATTTTTATTTTCTAAAAGTTCATCATCAGGTTGACTTCCTTTTTTCCCACCTAACTGAATATCAACACCTCTACCCGAGATACTTGTTGTGATTATAACTGAATTCATTTTTCCAGCATTTGCAATGATTTCAGCCTCATTTTCATGATTTTTTGCATTTAAAACCACATGTTTAATTTTTTCATCATTTAGTAATTTTGAATAAATTTCTGATTTATTGATGCTAGAAGTAAAAACTAATATCGGCTGACTTTGTTTGTGACACTCAAGAACTTTTTCGATGATGGCTTTATTTTTTTCTTCTTCAGTTCTAAAAATTTGATCATTCCAATCTTTTCTAATCATTTCTTTATTTGTAGGAATGATGACTACAATTAAGTTATATATTTCATAAAATTCCTGAGACTCTGTTGCTGCAGTCCCAGTACATCCTGAAATTTTATTATAGAGTTTGAAATAATTTTGATAAGTTATCGATGCTAGAGTTTGATTTTCAGCTTGAACATCTATTCTTTCTTTAGCTTCAAGTGCTTGGTGTAAGCCATCTCCAAATCTTCTTCCTTCTAATATTCTACCTGTAAGTTCGTCAATAATTTTTAATGCTCCATCTTTAACAATATAATCCCTTCCTTTTTCAAATAAATGATGAGCCCTTAAAGATTGATTTACATGGTGAACTAAACTTAAGTTTTCAGGATCATAAAAATTATTATTTTTTAGGATTGCTGCATCAGAAAATATTTTTTCTACCCTATTTATTCCTTCATTTGTAAGTAATATATTTTTATCTTTTTCATCGATCTCATAATGCTCTGGTAATAATCCTTTTATAAGTTTGTCTATTGCAAGGTATTGTTCTGTTTTGTCTTCAGCAGCTCCTGATATTACAAGTGGAGTTCTAGCCTCATCAATTAAACAAGAATCTATTTCATCAACAATAGTATAAACATGACCTCTTTGAACCATTTGTTCTTTTGAAAATTTCATATTATCTCTAAGATAATCAAATCCTAGTTCACTATTAGTTGCATATGTAATATCAAAATTATAATTTTTTTTTCTTTCAAGATCATCTTGGTCGTTTTTTATAAAGCCAAAAGTTAATCCTAAAAATTTATATATCTCTCCCATTTCTTGTGAGTCTCTTTTTGCAAGATAGTCATTTACAGTAACTATATGCACACCTTTTTCTGACAAGGCATTCAAGTAAGCTGCAAGACTTATTGTTAAAGTTTTACCTTCACCAGTTCTCATTTCAGCAATTTTACCCTCGTGTAGCACAACACCTCCAAGTATTTGAACGTCATGATGCCTCTCATTTCTTGTTCTTCTGGAAGCCTCTCTCACGAATGCAAAAGCCTCAGGCAATAGATTATCTATATTTTCACCTTTATTAAGTCTATCTTTCAATTCTATAGTTTTTTTAGGGAAGTCTTCGTCACTAAGGTTTTTAACAGTAGCCTCTAAGGAGTTAACTTTTACAACTATTTTTTTAATTCTATCGAGCTCTTTTTGATTGCTAGATTTAATGAATTTTGTGATAAAATTTAAGGGATTAAGCATCTGATTTTCTGGTATATAATTAATTATAACTTTTAATATAAGTATTAAATAAATATTTTAAACACATGCCAATAAACGTTAAAAACTTTATAAACTCTCTAAATTTAAAGTCAAAAAATAGTGACTTTCAAGATTTAGAACCTGTCTCTTATACACATCTCCGAGCCCACGAGACTCCTGAGCATCT
>OJDY01000072.1_pt1 | contig 12198 bp, 3 predicted proteins | sample 1592931 | NCBI WGS metagenome assembly OJDY01 (sample SAMN05416734, study PRJEB24817) | seawater metagenome | isolation source: Sea water | place: Canada:Atlantic | collected 2013-07
ACGCAGTTGGTTACCGAACCTCGAATGGGAGGTTTCCTAAACGAGAGAATAGAAGCCTCGTTCTGCGTAGCGCAGCGCAGCGCAGCGGAGGAGAACGGAGTTTCTATGCTCCGAGAAGGAGGGCACCGCCCGAGGGACGCGAGGGCGTTTCTTTCAGTGTGTGCCGGGCTCAGTGATACCACAAAAAGCGACCACAAAAGAACACACCACACACACAAAGGAAAGGACGCCCGTCGTTCACTTGACTCTGGCCTACCTCACTCACTCCGACAGAGTGACCGAGGTCGCCAGAGGCGCGAACGCGCGACCAGGGCGGTCTCCAAAAACAAACAGGGACCGTCGTCGCAGGCTGCGCAAGCACCGCCGTTCTTCAAGGGTTGCGGCGATCGTGAACGATGCCAGTTTCCTTTTCTGTGGAAGGACCGGATTCGGAGGATTTGAATTCAGTCTTTTCAAGAGGTGAATGGGGGTATGAAGAGAGGATCATGCTGGATGTGTCTTTCCCGCTGCTGGCAAAGGTGCTGGGCAGCGAAGACGACCCGCTCGAGAGCATTACGGTCCCGCATCTGCTGGCGATCGCGTATGCCGTCGGCTGGTCGGGAAAGATGCTTTCGGTGGTGAACCCAATTGATTTTGCGGGTCAACTGGAGGCGGCGATCGAAGCGCGAGGCGACATCCAAGATATCGGCGCGGCGGCCGATACGAATCTGGCGACGGCCCAGGGGGTCGCTACGACTCAGATTCAACTGGATGCGATCGATCTGTATGTGTCGATGTATGGCACCATCGACTCTTTCGCTGGACATGTGACTGCATTGCCCGAGGTGGACGACGGTCACGTTGACTGCTCTTCTTTCCCACGCCTGGCGAAGCTGGCGGTGCGGAGCGGCAAGGTTCCCGAAGAGAAGGTGCGATCGCTGGCAGGGCGCTTTCGCGTCGAACTGCCGCCATCGACCGACCTGACGGAAGCAGCAAAGGCGAAGTGGGTCTGGGGCTTGGCACAGCTTTCTCAGTGCATTACGGTGCGTGCGACCGGATGGCTCAAGCTGTCGACGACTCAGGAGGAGTTCGATGCTAACGTGCTCGAACTCTCTGACGACGGCCGATTCACTTCCGAGTGGATGACCGAGCGGCGTCGGCAGCGTACGGAGTCGGCGCAGCGTGAACGGGCGCGGAGGGAGCTCGGGACTGGGTTTGACCCGACGCTGACGCCGATGGACGCGTGGACGCACGTGTCGTCGGGTGTGCTGGCGACGGGCGCTGAGGCCGATCGCTCGTTGGCGAGTGATGCGGCGCGCTCGCTTCGTCGCTTTCACGACCTGGAACTCGAAGGAGGCGGTCTGAACGTGATGAAGATGGCTGCGGGGACGGCGGTGCTGACGGCAATGCGACGCAAGGGACACGGACTTGATCGTCTCGGTGTCGCGCCGTCGGGGACCGCCGAGGCTTTGCAGTACATCGTGACGTATGTCGTGCCGACGCCGACGCCCACGTTCGACGGCGGGGAGCCGGCGACGGGGGCGGCGGCGGCGGCAGCTCCGTTAGGAGCGCCGACGGTGCGGCTGAGTGCGGATTCGATGGCGGCGCTGCAGGCGGCGGCCGGGCGGACGGCGGCCGACACGACGGCACGCGAACCGAAGGAGAAGATCACTCTCGGCAAGGCGCCGCAAGTGGCACACGAGCGGCGGCCTGAGTGGTTCTCCCCGAAGGACGTGGCGCCCTTCGAGCGGCACGAGGAGGCCATCAAGAACCTCTCGCTGCTGGACGGCGAAGAGTTCGTGGCGGCATGGGCGGCGCTCGACTCCGAGGCTCGCCGGCTCGCGTCGGTTCCGATTTACGCCCAAGATCTTGCTCGCTGCCCGCGGCTGCTCGCGCTCGACGTAGTCTACAGCAAGTTGACCGAGGAGGCGGACAACATCCTGATCAAAGGTACGTCACTGGAGGGAGATCGCGAGTCAGAAGAACAGCGTAATGAGGACCGGGAGCGGAGTTTGGACCTTGCAAAGTTGCGGAAGGGCAACGTCATTGAGGCGGGGCCTCAAATCTGCATCGTGAACGTGAATCTGGCTTCCTTCTGGGTCTTTGCGATGGTCCCGTATCAGTCTGGACCCACTGCCTCGAAGGTCAATGGAGTCTGGGATGAGGCGTGGAAGACGTGGGCGCTGGTGGCGGAGTTTTCACTGGGCGAGGAATGCGAGATCGTTCCCGCAGTTGAAATGATTCTGAAGGTGGTGCGCAAGACGTCGGTGTCCGGTCACCATCAGTGGCCGGACCAGGCGCGATGCGACTACCCGGGCGTCGCGATGTGGTTCTTCGCACGTGACTACCGCGCCTACCGCGAAGGTCGCGTGCTCGACAAGCCGTCGCTGCTTCAAATCTTTCAGTCTACGGATTACTTGACGTACTTCAAAATGCACATCGAGTACGCCATCAACATGGACTTGCGGCCGAAGCGGATGCCGTACCAGGCGCTCGTGATCGGCAGCGCGATGCCCAAGCGGACCCGTGCGGCGTTCGACGTGGCCGACCTGGCCGACGACGGCGCTGTGGCCGATGACGAGGCGACGCCAACGAAGGCGCGGAAGAAGAAGCCGAAGGGCAAGGCGCCGGCGCAGCAGGCGCCGCCGAAGGCGCCGCCGAAGGCGCCGAAGGCGCCGAAGTCGGAGCCGGCGCCGGTGCCGCACGCAGGTGCCGGGGCGGCGGCCAAAGGTACTTGGATTCAGCCGGAGGGCGGCTCGGCCTTTCCCGACCCCAAGTTCGTGGCACGGAACGACATCGACGAGTCGTTGATCGTGATCATTCAAGCGAAGTTGGATCAGTCGAACGGCATCGACAAGGGCGCTTGTGCCTACTGTCTTTTCTACAAGAACGGCTGCCCAAAGGACAAGCGCGTCGGTCTGATGGGGGCGTGCGGTCGCGCGCACATGGGACCGATCGACCGCAAGCCGGCGTTCTGCATTGCGGCCGCCAAGACGGCGGGCCTGGAAGGGCCGCTGTACCTCAACAACAAGAAATTCTGGACAAAGTCTCTGACTGGCCACTCGCCCGCCGAGGCGAAGCCGAAGGGCAAGGCCGGCGGTGCCGCGAAGGGCACGCCGGTGCCGTCGGAGGCCGAAGACGACGACGACGACGACGAGCCGTGACTGGCTTCGCCGTCGGCGTTGGGGGAGTGGCGCAAGCAGAGAACGCCATTCCTTGACAGCGAGGTCGAGGAGATCGGGCGCGGGGGATCGCAGGGCGACGGCGCTCGACGGGAGTTCGGTGCGGCCGCCGGGCAGGGTTGCGCGTCGATGACGAGTCGATGGTATGATACTTCAGACTCTGAGCGCGAACAGCCAGGCTGGCGAGTGCCGGCGAGCACGTCGCGCACGGCCGAACGCGCACTGCGGAGGCAGCGCGCCAAGGATGCGAACGAGGACTACTCGGACACGGAGACTGAGTCGGACACGAGCGCAAGGGATACGGATGACGATTCGCTGCTCGAGAACATGGCGATCGCGGCGCGGAGGGCGACGCGAGTGAAGCCAGGCCATCGACGCTGGCGTCGACCTGCGCGAGGTGATCGCGCTAGGATCGACGAGGCGCAGAGTCGATGGGACGCAGCGATGACGACGCCGTTGAACGCGGGCGGAGAGTCATCAAGTGGCGGTGACGACGATGACGAGGCACGGGCTGTCGTCGGCGTCACCGGCGCGAGTGGGAATGAGGCGACTGACGGAGGCGCAGTCGCCGGAGGGAAACGCGACCGACGAGCCACGGGGCCGCCGGCGGACGACGCGAGCGGCGGGGATTTCCGCTCGCGTTTGAAGCGGCGGTCGGTGCGCTTCGGCGGGGACGCAAGGCAGGCAACGGAAGGGATTCCCGCGGGGGAGGGTCGGACGACTCTGTACGGCCGGGGCCAGTACGCTTCGGCGGAACTCCCTGGCCGGGAGCTTTGGACTCAGTCCTGTCCGCAAACCCGTCCAACCAACGGGATCCTCGACGGAGCCAGCCGGCGTTTGCGTGACGGGCCGCACGACGAGCCGAACGGTCGGGCGGAGCCGCAAGGCGAGCAGAACAGTGCGAGGCAGAGTTTCGCGAGAGCAGATGGCGGAGCTGCGGCGAGCCAAGGTTTGTCGACGAGACGGTCGTCGGCGCATCAGGCCCTCTCCGGAGGTGAGCCAGGCGGTCCGGCGTCGGTCCTCGGTAGGTATGCCCCAGGCGACACGGGAAACCCCCTTCGGGACGGTGGTACCTTCGTGCTGGGGTGCCCGATCGGGGAGACTGTCGACAACCAAGGGCAAGCACGACTGACGTCGTTAGCGGCTGGCGCCAATGCGGCGGCGCACGAAGGTGCGCCGCGAAACACAACAGTGGATGAGCAGGCCGGCGCAGGAGAGCGCCGTGTCGTGCCGACGGAGCACGGTTCTGAGACGGCAGCTGACGTCACGACGGAGGGGCGTGAGGAGGCTGACGCAGCCAGCGCGGAGGGGCGGCAGTGCAAGGCACGGCCCAGTCGCGTGCAGAGGGTTGCGAACTTCGCTGCTTGGGCAGAGAAGGTGACGGAGGGGGTGAGGGCACCACACTCCGGAGAACCCAAACGCAAACACCGATGGCCGAGCAGTCGACGGGAGGTCGACGGCTCTACCACCGGCGATGCGCAAGGGCAAGCAACGACGACGCCGCTAGGGGAAGCAGCGACGGCGGACGCGGAGGCGGACGGCGGCACACGAGACGTAGCGCAGGCGGCCGAGACAGCGAGGGTCTCGAAGCCGAGCGCACAACGAGAGTCGAGTGCGCCGCAAGGAGTGCAAATCGGCGCCGGCGGGCGCCGTACCGTGTCGGCGGGACACGGTTTCGGCGTGACGTCGACGATTGACGAGGTCGTCGGCGACGACGAGAGGAACGACGAGGCGGCACAGCAACGGAGGCTGGCGGCAGCGGCGGGCGGCGCGGGGCGCCAAGCGCTTGACGTGCCGACAGACGACGAAGCGAGGAAGCGACGTCGGACGCTGACTAACGGACGCGGACGTAGCTTTCTCGGCAGTCGCCGCCAAGACGCGGAGATGGCGACTAGTCGCCAGCGTGAACGGTGGATCGCTCGTTTGGACGAGATGGGCGTGCTGCCAAAAGGCGAGGAGCGGGCGGAGGCGCTTCGCTCGCTCGGAGCCCAGCGACAACGGGCCGACGCGTACGCGGCGGCGGCGGCGCGCGCGGCGCCAAACGGCGCTGGGCGCCCGACGCCGGTGGCGGCAGGCACGTCGGTGCCCGACGGTCTCGAGCCGGCGGCGGCGGCGGCGGTGTCGCTCGACGAGATGATCAAGCTGCCCACCTACTCGATGGCGCGGATTGCGAGCGAGTCGGACGACTTCATACTGCGGGCGCCGTTCCCAGTGACGAACGTGTCGCCCGAAGACGACCCGATGCCGCCCGTTCCCGAGGCGGGTGAGTTCTCGCCCGACCCGGACTGGCGACCGTCGGTGTTGACGGACGTCTACACGGTCGGCGGCATCAAACGCATCATGGCGTGGTTCGAGGAGATGCGGCGTTACGAGGCGGCGGCTGTGGCGAAGTCGGGCTCGGGGCTTACCCGGCCGGACGACCTCGTTTTGGACGACGAGTTCGTGCAGCCGGCGGCACGTGGCCGGGCGTGGTATCTGATCGATCACATACGCACGGGCGGCGCGTCGCCGATAGTGCCGCTCGAAGAAGCTTCGCCGCTGGCGCCGGCGATCAACGCTGAGCGAGTGAGGTTGCTCGGCGAGGACTATCACGATAAGCGCGTGTTGGACCAGTTGTGCGACGGGCATCGGAACCTTTCGAAATGCCCGCCGCTGACAGTGCTATCGGCGAATCATTCGGGCGCGCTGCGTTTTCACGACGCGGTCGGGAAGCAGTTCGCCGACGACTCGTCCGAGGAGCTTGGCTGGCTACAGCCGGTGATATCAGCGGAGACGCCGCTGATTCTGCAGCTGGGCGATGAGAAGGTAAAGATCAGCGGCTTCGTGGCGACGTGCCCGGCCCGGATCGAGCCGTGTAACGGCGTTCAGCAAAACGGCAAGGTACGCACGACGACTGACAAGTCGTGGCCGAAGCTTGAAGTTTTGCCCGACGGCAGCGAGGAGCTCGCTGTCAACCCTCTCATTGCGCTGGACGAGCTAGCCAAGTCTGAGTTTCCGAAAACAACTCAGTTCGCGGCGGGGGTGGCGGTGTTGATGCAAGCCGAGCCGGCCGTAGGCGTCGCGGGGGTCACCCGCGATCGCGAGGCGGCGGCGTCGCCGGCTGATTACGTCTATCTATGGAAGATCGACCTACAGTCGGCGTACAGGTCTTGGCACAACCATCCGTCTGAGCTGTGGATGTTTGGTAAACAATGGGGCGGGAAGAGTTATCTCGACTGTCGCACTCAGTTTGGTGACGCTTCGATGGTGCAGGATTTCTCTCGCTTCACTGATTTCTTTCTGTGGCTGCTTCGGCGGCTGTCCGACGGCGACGAACGCCTCCGACGACAGTGCGACTCGTTCGGGGCGCCGCTGTGGGCGGCGCTCGACGCCGAGCCGACGACGAAAGAATATTCAAACTGGTTGCTGGAGCGAACGGCGGCGGGTCTCGACGGCGACCATCTGCGACTGTCGGTCGAAGCCGGCTACATCGACGACATCTTCGGCGCCGCTTTGGGCTACGATAGAGCGGCGGCGATGCGCGACTTGGCAGTGGGGCTGGCAAAGTTCTTGGGCTTCGACGTCGCGCCGAAGAAGATCGCCGGCCCGACGTCACAGATGACGGTGCTCGGGGCGTCGCTGACGCTGCAGACGCGGATTTTGGCGCTCGACCCAGACAAGGCGGTCTCGTACGAGGCGCAAGTCAGCGAGGCGCTCAAGAGGAAATCGTCGATGAGGATGACGGATTTTCTGAGCCTGACTTGCAAGCTGGTGCACGCGGCCCAGTACAGGCCGGCAGGTCGGCCTTATCTCACGTGTATGTTCACGGCGATGCGGCAGGCGACGAGGTCTGGTGCGAAGCGAGTGCGACTCGGACGTGGCGTGATGCGTGACCTGCGCTGGTGGAAGCAGTGGCTGCCGGTCCCGACGGACGGCGTCGCTTTCTTCCCTCTGAATCATTTCCCACCGTCCGGCTCCGTCGACCTGCTCGAGTTCGCCTACGACGCCTCGGGCGTCGAAGGCCTCGGAGCGGCGATGCTACGCGACGACGACGAAGGGAACGTCGTGTGCTACTTCATCGAACATGAGTGGACCGACGCAGAGAAGAGGTATCACATCAACGTGAAGGAAGGCATCGCCGGGTACGCGGCGCTCACGAGCCTTTACCCGATCGCGCCGCACCGACATGCACTCGCCCATGGCGATAATACGACGGAAACGATCACTTCGGCGACTAACAAGTCGCGGAGTGCGATGCAGTCCGTCGTACTGCAGCATCGAGCTGATTTCGCAGGGCGAACCGGCGTGGTGACGAGGCTGCGGCGTGTGAAGTCAAAGGACAACGTTCTCGCCGACCCGGTCTCACGTCTCGCGATGGACACGTTCAAGACCGAGGCCCGCAAGCTCGGCGCGTCACGGTTCGTTAAGATCCCGTTGGCGCCCGAGGTGCGTCGGCTGCTCGACGAACTCGCCGAGCGGTTGGTCGAGCTCGAGGAGGACGGCGATCCGACGTCAGGGACGGCGGCGACAGTCGCAGAGGTCTACAGGCGCGAGGAGGATTTCGCACGCCGCGAAGCGGCGGCGGCGGCGAAGACGACGGAGCCGGAGCAGCCTTCGGACGCTCAGGCGCCGTGGGGGTTCATATCCGGCTTCTGCGGAGCGGATTCGATGTCGTTCGCCGTCGAGCCGCTCGGCGGCTTCCCGTTGGCGGGCTTCGACGCGGATGAGACAGTGCGGCGATTGTGGGAGGAGCGCACGGGCGTTGGCTGCTGGGGCGCCTTCCAGGGCGTTTTCGACGCGGCGCTGGACGGTCACCTCGACTGGCTGGCGCCGGCGACGCTGATCTACGTCAGCGGCAGCCCGTGCCCGGATTTCAGCAAGGCCGGCAATCGCCGTGGCGTCAGCGGCGTCACCGGCGGGCTCTGGCTCGATGATTGCGAGTTGGGCTGCCGTTTGCGGCCGCCGATTCTAATTCGCGAGATGGTCACGGGGATTTTCGACGTCGACGGCGGCGCAGCTTTTTGGGCAGCTGTCGACGTTTATCGCGACGCGGGCTACGTCGTGGGGTGGGCCGTGCGGATGGCACGACGGCACGGCGACCCGACGTCGCGACGGCGCGTGTTTCTTGTGGCGGTACGCCCAGATTGCATCGTCGCGGGGAAGAGCGCAGTGGACCTGTTCGCCCCCGAGGGGACCTCGTCTCTCGACTCGGTGACGGTGGAAAGCTGCCTCGACGGCGAACCGGAGGATGGACTGGAGTATCACGACAGCGTCGAGTGGTTACCGGCGCGCGATACGACCGACTGGGACGGCCCACGTCTCGTCGGTACGATCGGCATCGGTGGCATGGGTTGGTCGGTGTACGATGCGAAGGGACCGGCGGTAACGATGAAGACTTGGGGGCAAGGTCCGGGAGGGGCGACGGCTCTCTACCGCGACAGCCTTGGACGCGTGCGGCGTCTTTCGCCTTGGGAAGCGATGAAGACTCACAGCTTTCCAGACGACTTCATCAGTTACCTGAGAGATACGGCACGGATCTCCTGGGAGGAGGCGTACCGCCTCTGTGGGAACTCGATCCCCATCCTGACGTTGAGAGGGGTGGTCGAACATCTCGTCACCTCTGTCATCAAACCGCAGGTGATGGCAGAAGTGTCGGCGGCAGCACGTTCGCACCGCGAGGCGCGCGAGCTTGCGGCGAGCGAGCGCGAGGAGGCAGCGCGACGGCAGCGAGCCTGACCGCGAGCAGCAGCGACGCGAACGTCGACGGCCGTAGAGGTGTCGTGGGTCGTGCGGAAGAAAGGAACAAACGATGTTCGACACCCGGTTGCCCGTTGACGGCACGGCCGGGCCAGCCGACGTGCTGCGACTATTGCCCGAAGGCGCACGTCAACGAGTGTCTCCAGAGGCACTCGGAGGACGAGCGACGACGGGCACGGCAACACGTGGCAGCCAGCCGAGCGGCCAGCAGCCAACCGTCGACATCGACGGCGAGTGCGGTGACGACAGAGCCGGACGGGCGATCATCAGGAGTAGGCAGAGAAACGGCGAGCGAAGGTCGCAAGCCGAAGCCGAAACCGAAGGACGCGCGCGAGGCGTCGAGCCGAGCGTCGACACACGAGACGGACGGTCTCGAGGAGGTGTCGCGTCAGCTAGCGGCGTTCACGGCACCATCGGCCGACAGTGCGGTGCTACTGGCGATGAAGAGCGAGGCGCGGCGGAGTAGCAAGAGAAGCGCGGAGACGGTAGCTGAGGCGCAGCACCAAGCGATGTTCGGCGAGACCGCGAAACGCGCCTCAGGTGGGAGCAGCTCGAGCGAGCCGTCAACGGGCGAGAGCAAGGCGTCGCTACCGGTGACGACCCAGTGGGTGGGAGCCGGCAAGGCGTCGGTCTCCGACGAGCAACTCAAGAGGATGATCGTCGAGATGACGACGCTGAACAAGAAGAGGTGGTCGCACGAGACAGTAGCGGCAGTCACGGGAGGGCCGAGGGGAACGGTCCAAGCTGTGATGGCGTCACTGTCGCGAGGACCGCTCGAGGCTCACACTCAGCACGAGTTCAACGCAATCGACTTCGGCGAGGGCGTCGACCCGCTCGTGCCGGACTGGCGCAATTTGGAAGAGATGGGCGTGTTGCCGAAGCTGCGGGAGGCGAAGGCGGCGATCTATGCGCCGGGCTCATTACCGAAACTGAGGACAGCGCTCAACCACTGGTTGCGCTTCACGGCGACGAAGGCGCGAGTAGGCTTTCTTCGACCGCGCATCAACGAAGATCCCGACGCCTTTCTCACGGAGAGTCTCTTGCGGCAAGGCTTCGTGGCAGATTTGGTGGCGGGCGGATGCAACGTGGATACAGCACAGCAGTACATGTCACTGTTCAATTCGTGGCACATCGACGTCATGGGCTACGGAGTCGTGTCGTCGAAGGCCTTCGAGGACGAGCAGTACAAGCGGACGAACCAGGGTCTACGCCGGCTTCATCCGGCGACCAAGATCGACCGAGCTGCTCACCCGATTGAGTTGAACGGCTCAGTGCTGAGGAAATCTCTCGAGGGAGTTTTTGAGATTTACGACATGCCGGGTAAGGTGACGTCGGGCCGTTGGCAGGCAATCGAGAGGGCGCTCAGCGAGGAGCGTCCCGATGGCTTCGACAGAGGCCTGATCACCGATCTCGTCTTTTCGGCGGCGACGGAGCTGGCGACCGACGGGCTGCTGCGGCCCGGCGAGATCATGCCGAAGAAGGGCTTCATCTCGCAGTCGGACGTGTCTTTCGATCACGATGACAACGGGAAGCTGATCTCAGCGACGGTGATGATCGTTCCGATCAAGAGGTACGGCAAGGACGTGGGCAGCACGGCCAAGCGGCCAATCGTGATCAAGGCGAATCGCGGGGGCGCTCTGCGGACGGCAGAACTTCTTGAGATCATCAGCATGATTGCGCCGTGCCGACCAGGCGACGAAGAGACGACGCCGGCGCTGAGAATTCCAGTGGCGAAGACCGCGGGGCTGAATCGGCGAGACCGAAAGTCCCTTGCGAATTTGACGCTGCGGAAGGTTATGGACTGGTATCACGACAAGTGCGCTGCGGCGGGAGTGCCGCACCACAAGAAGGTGATGCCTCATAGCTTCCGGATCGGCGGGGCGACTGCGCTGTTCGCGGCGGGAGTGACCGCCGAAGAGATCAAGACGATGGGGCGTTGGTCGTCGGACGTGTACCGAATCTACTGCCGGCTCAGCAAGGAGCGACTGCTGCAGCTGTCACACCGAATGAGCAACTCGCGCTCGACTCAGTTCTTGAACGGTGCCGACGGCTTCCTCAGCACGGCGACGCCGTCGGGCGAGCAAGACCTCGAGGAGGTCGAGCAGCAAGAGCCGGGGCAGCCGCCTGACACCAGCAGAGACGAAGACGAAGGTCACGACGACGAGCGTGGACTGGGATCGGACGCGGAGTCGGACGATGGTGCGGCCATGACGGACGACGAATGTCACGTCGAGCAGAAAGGCATGTGCGACTGTGGCCCGCTGTTGACCGACGCGCAAATCAACGTCGGCGCGACGGTGGCAGTGCCGTTCTCGCTGGGCCGTCACCAAGTGCATTTCGAAGGCACGATCGCCTCGATTCTGCCTTCGACGTCTGAGGTCACTGTGGCATTTCCGGGCGAGAGACCTTGGGTGGCCGCCCGGGACCGCCTCTTCGCGGTTGTCGCCCGAAGGTCTGTCGCGTCGGAGGACGACGACGGATGACGACCCGACGGCGGCGACGCACAAACAAAGTCCCGAACCAAGTGACTCAGGGAGAGCGCGAGGTTTGGGCATCGGGAGGCAGGGAGCCACCGATATCGTGAGGCATCGGGCGGCAGGGAGCCACCGAAGCCGACCGATTTTTATGAGAACCGGTCACACAGTTAGTGCTATCACCCGGGCCCGTTCTCATAGACGGCTTCAGGCAGGGAGCCTCGAAACCGGGAAAAGAAAGGAGAAAGGGGAGACAGGGAGTCACCCGAGTACCCGAACCAAGGAGAAAGGGGAGACAGGGAGTCACCCGAGTATCCGAACCCAGTTGGCTAGCGTAGGCGGGTCTCGGGGAGATCCGTCGTGGCGAGCGGACGAGGTATCGGCTGACAGGGTCAGCTACGTAGAGTGCTTCGGAGGCAGGGAGCCACCGGAGACAGTTACATTGTAAGCGCTCCGTGGCAGGGAGCCACAGGAGTCGCACAATGAAGGGTAGACAGGGTCACCCGAACGACCCACGCATTGTCAGTTAGCGGTGGCGGGTCTGGGAGACCTGTCGTCGCGGAGAACTGATTCCAAATGGAGCGTGCGGGAGTGCCCGAAGGGACGCGGGGATGGGATGACGACACAGCAAGTGTTGTCGGAAGGCGGTGACGGACCGCGGTGACGTCGTGGCGTCGCATGACGTCACGATCTCGCCACGGTCTCGGAACCGCCGGCCCGCCTCGCCCACTTCAGGCCGACACTCCTGTGACTTGGGTCACCAAAGTAATCAACGCAGTTGGTTACCGAACCTCGAATGGGAGGTTTCCTAAACGAGAGAATAGAAG
>OJDY01000077.1_pt1 | contig 11824 bp, 11 predicted proteins | sample 1592931 | NCBI WGS metagenome assembly OJDY01 (sample SAMN05416734, study PRJEB24817) | seawater metagenome | isolation source: Sea water | place: Canada:Atlantic | collected 2013-07
ACGAGATGCTCAGGAGTCTCGTGGGCTCGGAGATGTGTATAAGAGACAGTAGTTATGGTGCTGCCACTGCTTTAAAATTGTATAGTTCAAGATTAAATAAAATTAATCCTCCTTGGAGAGCCATAGCGGCTGCTGAGCCTGGATGTAATACTGTTCAATACCCAGTTAAAGTACCATTTCCAGGATTGATCATTAAAGGTGAAGAAAGTCATTATTATCTTCCAGCTTGCATCTATTATCATAAACTAATTCAAAAAGTAGGTAACAATGTAAAATTGGTCACAATTCCAAAAGTAAATCATTTTTTTAGTTTAAATGGAGTTATTGGAAAAGGTGTGGCAGTTAATGGGTGCACAAATAATATTGCATTAAGATACCCCGACGGCTCGTGGCAATTCGCAGACGGAAAGTCAACAAATCGTCAAGAAATTACAAAAAAATGTTTTACAAAGGAGTCTGGTGTTGGAAAAACTCGTGAAAAATTAGATGAAGCTGTAGATCTGACTTTAAATTTTTTTAATAATTATAAAAAATAATATTTATAAAATTAGTTTTTTTTTCTTTTGAAAGCACCCTTTCCTTTTTTGGGTTTCACAATTCTTTTTTTATATTTTGGAGTTCTTAAATCTTTGGCTATAGGGTTTCTTTTTTTCATTTCTTATTGATTAAGAAAATATTTACCTTCTTTAATCTCAATAAAATTTTTATCTTTTAGTTTTAACTGTATTTTTTGTCGTAATCTATAAAGGTGCGTTTCATAGGTGTGAGTATCTACCTCATCTGAGTAAGACCAAATGTCTTTCATAATATCTTTTTTATTCGCACCGTCTTTTTTTCCAAACAAATAAACAATAATGTCCTGTTCTTTTTCCGTGAGCTTAATATTCTTTCTACCAATAGACAAAGTTCTTTTGTTTTTGTCTAATATATACTGTCCAATTTCAATTTTTGCTTGGAAGTGAAACTTAAATTTTAATATTGATAGTTTAATAATTTTTTCTAAATCAAGAAAGCTGATGGGGGTTTGTAAAAAAGTACTAAATAGATTGTCTTTTTTTAAATCTTTAAATTGCTTAGGATCAGAAGAGAAAAAAATTTTGGGAAACATAATTTTTTTAGCCTCTGCAATTTTAATTTTTTCTAGATTGTCTAAAAAAAATAAAAAAACAAAACCATCCTGAACATTATAGTTTTTAAACAAGTGGCTAGCTTCCTTGAACGTGCTCAATTGATTTACATTGTAGTCTAGCTTTTGTTCTTGAAGGCACTCGAAAAAGTCCTCTGAACCAACTGTGACTATTGAATAATTATGCATATGATGAAATTATAAATTTTTATGATGATAGTAAATAATAAGGGTGAGCTTTGGTACAATAAAATTTGCTACAAATGTGCATATGGTAAAAATGGCTTCATTAAATCCAAAAAAGAGGGTGATGGATGTACCCCAATTGGGACATTTCATATAAATAAGCTCTTTCTCAGAGAAGATAGAATTAAAACAATTATCACTAAGATTAAAACCATACCTATTGTAAAAAATATGGCCTGGGAAGATAACCCAAGAAGAAAAGATTATAACAAATTAATTGCATTGCAAAAAAACTCTCATAGAGAACGGCTTTATAGAAAAGATCACCTGTATGATTTAATTTTAGTTGTTGAATATAATACAAAAAAAATAATAAAAGGAAAAGGAAGTGCTATTTTTATTCATATAGCAAAACCAAAATATAAACCAACCCAAGGATGTATAGCGCTTACAAAAAAAGATTTTTTAAATTTGCTAAAAAAAATAAAAAAAAAGGAAAAAATTAAAATTATTGGTTAGATCGAGAACCAAATATTTTACTACCTATTCTGACATGAGTAGACCCGCACTTTCCAGCACTCATATAATCGTCGCTCATACCCATGCTAATAAATTTTAAACCAAGGTGATTATTAAGTTCGTTTAAATGATTAAAATGTGGGGTGGGATCTTGATCAAATGGAGGTATGCACATCAACCCTATTACATTTAGATTTTTTTCATTCACGCAACATTTCAATAAATTTTCAACCTCTTTTTTAGAAACACCTGATTTTTGTTCTTCCATTCCAACATTTACTTGAATAAAATATTTTCTTTTTACACTCAGTTTAGCCTCAGCTTTTGATAGCTCACTTGCAAGCTTCATGCTGTCTACTGAATGTATATAATCAAAGAGCTGCACTGCCTCTTTGGACTTATTAGACTGCAATCCTCCTATCAAATGAAGCTCCAAGCCTTTTAAGGAATCTTTCAGCTCTGACCACTTTTGCTTTGCTTCTTGAACTTTATTTTCTCCAAAAACTCTATGGCCGTGGTCAATGAGTGGTTTGATATGTCCTAGTGGAAAAGTTTTACTGACAGCAATCACAGTGGGGTTAAGGTTTGTGTTGGTTAATTCATCTCTTATATTTAAAAAATTTTGTACTATGTTGTTCATAATGAAAAAAACTCAAATTTATTTTTTTTTAGAAGAGCTGAATAGTATCAATATTCCACTGCTAAAAAAATTAAAAAATATATCTATTATTTATCGAAACTATTCAAAACAAGATTATATAACTAGAGCTTTAAAAATAAAAGAGTTTGCAAAAAAACAAGGACATTCTCTTTTTGTTTCAAATGATCTTTTATTAGCAACGAAACTAGGTGCTAATCTCTACATTCCAAATTTTAACAAACAACTTCGATATTTAAATCATAGCTGTCAAAAAAAAATAAGTGTTATTGGGTCTGCTCACAACCATCAGGAAGTGAGAATAAAAAAAGCACAAGGCTGTTCACAAATTTTTGTTTCTCCTCTCTACCCTACTTCTTCTCACCCAGAAAAAAAGTCTATGGGAATTGTAAAATTTAATCTCTTAAAAAATAATTTTACATCAAAAATTAACATTTGTGCGTTAGGAGGGGTTAACGAAAGCAACATTCATAAAGCTCGATCTTTAAACATCTTTGGCTTTGCTTTAAAAAGCTATTTAAATAAAAAACAAACTCAAAAAAGCTTGGGTTTTCTTAATTTAATTGCGCGATCAAATGTAATGCGCTAATTGTACAAAATGATCGTAGAAAAATTTAATCACACTGTTGCTGAAAAAAAGTGGCATTCCTTTTGGGAAGAAAATAAAATTTTTAAAGCGGGAGAAGATAAAACTAAAAAAAAGTTTTATTGCCTAGAGATGTTTCCATATCCATCGGGCAAAATTCACATGGGGCATGTAAGAAATTACACCTTAGGTGATGTGGTCGCTAATTTTAAAAGATTAAATGGATTTAATGTATTGCACCCTATGGGATGGGATTCATTTGGTATGCCTGCAGAAAACGCTGCTATTCAAAATAAGCTTCATCCAAAAGATTGGACCAATAGTAATATCCAAACCATGAAATCCCAATTAAAGTTGCTGGGTTTTTCTATAGACTGGGAAAGAGAAATTTCCACTTGTAATGAAGATTACTATAAACATCAGCAAAAGTTTTTTTTAGATCTTTATAAAAAAGATCTTGTTTATAAAAAAGAAAGTTTAGTGAATTGGGATCCGGTAGATAACACGGTCTTAGCTAACGAGCAGGTGGTAGATGGTAAGGGCTGGAGGTCGGGTGCAGAAGTTGTTCAAAAAAAACTATCACAGTGGTTTTTTAAAATTACAGATTTTGCTGAAGATTTGGATCAATCTTTAGAAACGTTAAAAGATTGGCCTGAAAAAGTTAAGTTAATGCAAAAGAACTGGATTGGAAAATCTAAGGGCTGCGAAATTGAATTCAATCTTACTTCCTCTAAAGAGAATAAAAAAATAACTATTTTTACTACGAGGCCTGATACTATTTTTGGAGCATCTTTTATTGCTCTTGCAATCGATCATCCTATTGCAAAAGAATACGAACAAAGCGATGAATTTAAATCCTTTAAGGAGCAGTGTTATAAAATAGGTAATACTGATGAGGCGATCGCCAAAACTGATAAGTTTGGTTTTAAAAGTAACTATTTAGCAGACCATCCTTTTATTAAAGATAAAAAGATACCAGTTTATTTTGCTAACTTTGTGTTGATGGATTACGGAACAGGTGCAGTGTTTGGATGTCCAGCTCATGACCAGAGAGATTTAGATTTTTCTAGAAAATATAACTTAGAAGTAACTCCTGTCATTCTTCCACCAAACCAAAAAGAAGAATCTTTTGAAATAAAAAATAAAGCCTACATTGAAGATGGGATTTTAATTAACTCTGATTTTTTGAATGGACTGACCATCAAAAATGCTAAAGAAAAAATTATAGAAAAATTTGAATCAGAAAATAAAGGTAAGGGAAAAACTACTTTTCGCCTAAGAGACTGGGGTATATCTAGACAACGTTATTGGGGCTGTCCCATTCCTATTCTTTATAGAGAAGATGGAGCTGTTATTCCAGTTCCAGAAAAAGACTTACCCATAAAACTTCCAGCAGATATCAATTTTGATAAGCCTGGGAATCCTCTAGAACACCACCCAACATGGAAATTCACCACTTGTCCTAAGACAGGTATGAAAGCTACGCGAGAGACAGATACATTAGATACATTTGTTGATTCCTCATGGTACTTTCTAAGATTTTGTTCAAGTAACAATCACAATGTTGGATATGATCTGGATGATGCAAAATATTGGATGCCTGTGGACCAATATATCGGTGGTGTGGAGCATGCTATTTTACACTTATTATATTCACGCTTTTTCTCTAGAGCCATAAGTTTAAAAACTAAATACGAAATTAAAGAGCCATTTAAAGGTTTGTTTACTCAGGGCATGGTCTGTCATAAAACATTTAAAACGGAAGATGGTCAATGGGTATATCCCGAAGACGTTGTTGAAGAAAATGGAAATACTTTTGAAAAAATAAGTAAGAAAAAGATAGTTATTGGCTCATCAGAGTCTATGTCTAAATCTAAAAAAAATGTTGTAGATCCTCAGTCTGTTATCGATATTTACGGTGCAGATGCAGTTAGATGGTTTATGCTATCTGATAGTCCACCCGAAAGAGACATTCAATGGAGTGAAGAAGGGATTGTAGGCTGCCATAAGTTTATTCAAAAAGTTTGGTTAATGACAGAAATGATACAAAGCATTTCAGATACAAAAAAAATATCAAAGGATAAAAAATTAGAACTAGAAAAGCTAATCAACAAATGTATTAAGGAAATTACATTGAATATAGAACATTTTCACTTCAATGTTGCAGTTGCAAAATTTTATGAATTTGTGAATAGTTTTAATAAACATATAATAAATGAAAACTGTGACCGTGATGAATTTATTTCTATTGTCAAAAAATTTGTAGTTTTAATTTATCCTTTTATTCCACACCTGGCTTCAGAAATTTGGGAAAGAATTACTAAAAACAAAAATCTACACCTGCAGCCATGGCCCTCATTTAAAGAAAGCCTTTTGCAACAAGATGATTTTAATATTGTTGTACAAATAAATGGTAAAAAAAGGTCGATTTTAAAGGCTAAAAACGATATGGACGAAAAGTATTTATTTCAAATGAGTTTGGAGCTGGATAATGTTAAAAAGTTTTTAGAAAATAAAAAAATTATCAAAAAGATATATGTTAAAAATAAGTTAATAAATTTTGTTGTTCATGATTAAAAAGGTTATTATTTGTTCTATTCTTGTGGTCCTGTCTAGCTGTGGATTTACTCCTATGCTGAAAGATTTTGATTCATCCAATCTAAATATACAAAAAATTAATTATACTGGAAATAACAACTTAATTTATCTGGCCAAGAATTACTTAAATTTAGAAGAAAAAAAGGGAACAAAAGGATTGGTAGTAAATTTTGTAATTTCAGAAAGTTCAACCTCAACTGCACAAAACACTTCTGGAATAGTTACAGAAGAACAGATTACTCTTAGTATAGCTATAAATGTATTAAATAATAAAAATGTAAATCTACTTACAGATAGCGTTTCAGCTTCTAGGAAGCTTCCTATTTCTAATAATTTAAGCTCAGATCAAGAAACACGTAGAATTGAAAAAAATAATTTAATGCAAAATCTAACTCAAAAAATTAAATTTAAATTACAACTTATTTCTAGACAGCAGAAATGATAGTCAAAAGTTTTAATTTAAACTTTCAAGAACTTCTTAAAAAAAAATTCACTCTTTTGTATGGAGAAAATCTTTCATTAATATCCGAAATAGAAAACAAAATTACAGCAGAAGCAAAGACTACTATGAATCTAACAATAAAGAAATACCAAGAAGAATATTTATTACAAAATAAAGATATATTCGACCAGTTAATAAACACAGAAAGTTTATTTGGAGACCAAGAGATGGTGGTCATATCAAAATCAACAGATAAGATAATGGAAATATATGATGAAAAAAACGCACAAGATAATGATAAACAGATAATATTTTTATCAGGTCCTCTAACTAAAAAATCTAAAATACGAAATTTAGCAGAAACATCTACAAATTTTACGTGCATAGCTTGCTACGACGATACCCCTGAACAGCTTCAATCCATTTTGTTTCAAAAATTAAAAGACAACAAGATCTCAGTTTCTCGGGAATTTATAAACTCTATTTTTGAGATAAACTCTCTTAACCGCCAGGATATTAATGATGCCGTTAGTAAGGTTCAACTCATTCAAAACACATCCAAAATTACTGAGGAAAACTTAAAAAATATTTTTCATTCTTCAGAGAATAGTAATAATTTTGAAATCATAAATTTTTGCTTATTAGGTGATAAAAAAAATATTAATAAAGTGCTTAGCAATATTTACGCACAGGGAATTAATTTTAATGAAATTTTAGCTGCACTTAAATACAAAGTTAAAAAACTAATAGATATTCTAGAATCTGATATTGCTGATAAGGACCCCAATCAACTTGTTGAAAGCTTTAAGCCTCCTATCTTTTGGAAAGAAAAGAGTATGGTCAAAGAACAACTGAGGAGATGGGATAAATCTGAATTAAAACAGCTGATGGAAATTGTTTACGATATTGAAGTAGAATGTAAAAAGAATTACGATGTTTCTAATATAATCCTACAACAATTTATTGTTTCTACTTCTAACAAGTCTTGCTTAGATAATAGATATATTTAATTTTAATAATTTTCCTTAATAGCTTTAATCAAAAATTCTAGTTGCGATAGGTTCTTATAGTGAAAACCGATAGTACCTCCAGATTTTTTTTTATGAGAGATATTAACCGTCATTCCCGTTTTATTTTGAAGATCTTCTATGAGCTCTTTGAGGTTAGGATCTATCGCTTTATTAGATTTGTCACTATTTGGAATGGATGAAGAATGTGTTTTTTTGGCCAGAAACTCAGCTTGACGTACCGACAGGTTATTATTCACGATAGTCTTAGCTAATTCAACATTACCAGACACATCTATTAAAGTTCTTGCGTGTCCAGGCGTTAGTATTCCCTGGGTAATCATATCCTGTATTTCTACTGGCAATTTTTTAAGCCTCAAAGTATTTGCTATATGAGCTCTACTCTTTCCTATCATTTCCGAAAGCTTGTCTTGGGTGTAGCCAAACTTATCCATTAATAGTTTGTAGCCATCTGCTTCTTCTAATGCATTCAAGCCCTCTCTTTGAATGTTTTCTAATACAGCAAACTCGGCCGCTAACGTGTCATCTACATCTAATTTAACGACTGGTATCTCATGAAGTTGTGCTAGCTGTGCTGCTCTCCACCTTCTTTCTCCAGCAATAATTTCAAATGTATTGTCATTAGATGGTCTCACAACAATGGGCTGAATAATTCCTCTAGTCTTAATAGATTGAGCTAATTCATCTAATTGTTTTTTATCAAAATTCTTTCTTGGTTGAAATCTATTTGGTTTTAAAAGATGAGTTGCAACTTTTTCGGAAGTAAAATTTTGTTCAATGACAGGTTCTTTAGTTTCTGATTCACCCAGCAATGCTGCCAATCCTTTTCCCAATCCTTTTGACTTAAAATTATTTAATACCATTACGCTGCAAAGTTAAATTTTTTTTGTTTATCTATAATCTCTAATGCTAATTTTTCATAAGCCATTGAACCTGCACAATATTTATCGTAGACAAGAACTGGCAAACCATGAGAAGGCGCTTCAGAAATTCTAATATTTCTAGGAATCATTGTTTGATAAACTTGTTCACTAAAGAATTTTCTAGCTTCATCTTCTACTTGAGAACAAAGCTTATTTCTTTTATCAAACATTGTTAAGACTATCCCCTCTACTTCTAAGCTTTTATTTAAGCTGGATTTAATTCTATTTATTGTTTTTAAGAGCTGCGTAAGACCCTCAAGAGCAAAAAACTCTGCCTGCAAGGGGACTATAACTGAATTAGACGCTACCAGAGCCATCACCGTTAAAAGGCTTAGGGATGGTGGGCAGTCAATAAGTATTTGATTATATTGATTTTTTTCTTTTAAATCACCCAATATCTCTTTTAATATAAAGGCTCTATTTTTAATCTCAGCAACCTCTGTTTCAAATCCAGACAATTCGACATTTGCGCAAATTATATCTAAATTTTCAATTTTTGTTGTCTTCACGTAATGTTGCAAGTTATTTCTGTCGTTTAAAAGTTTATAGATAGAATTGTCTCTATCGTTATTTTCTATTCCAACGCCTGTTGATGCATTACCTTGTGGATCCAAATCTATGATTAAAATTTTTTGGCCTAAGTTCGCAAAGGCACAACCAAGGTTTATAGTTGAGGTAGTTTTCCCGACCCCTCCCTTTTGGTTTATGATTGAGACAACATGATTCATATTTATATTTTTTTCACACTATTTATTACCAAAACCTTCGAACCTGGATTTGTAACACTTTCATGCGTATCACAATTTATTTCCCAATGTTTCTTAGCTTCATCAATCTCAATATTATAACTTTGGCCCTTAAGGAGTAAAATTTTGTTAAAATTAATATTGCTCATATCTAAAATATTTAAAAAAGAATCTAGGGGTTTGAATGCCCTGCTTACTAAAGTTGTGTAATCCTTTTTTTTTAAATTCTTAACATCATGATTATGTATTGCCACATCTATTTCTAAAAATTTACAAAGCTCCTGTAGATAAGTGCATTTCTTTGAACTCTTTTCTACAATATCTAGCTTGAAGTTGATATTAAGATCATTTTTAATAATATACATTACTATTCCTGGAAAACCAGCTCCTGAGCCTATATCAAGGATATTGCTGTCCTCAATATTAATGTACTTAAGCAATTGAGCAGAGTCTTCAATATGCCTACTCATAATGATATCCTCTGTAGATTTAGATATTAAGTTAAGATTTTTGTTATATTCTATGAGAAAATCACAATATTTCTCTATTTTCTTAGATGTTTCACGTGAAACAATGCTATCTAAATATGCAGTTTTTATCATTTAATTTAAGCTGAATGCTTAAATTTATATCTTTTTGTGTGCGCAAGTAAAAGGTTTATTGCAGCAGGAGTCATTCCATCTATTCTCAGGGCTTGTCCAAATGTTTCTGGCTTAACTACTCTTAATTTGTTCTTCACTTCTTCTGTGAGACCACTTATTTTATCATAGTCAATATCGCTGGGTATTTTTAAATACTCATCTTTCTTGAATTTTTTTATGTCAGCATCTTGCTTTGCATAGTACCCTTTGTAGTGATTTTCTATCTTTAGCTGACCTATTATATCTTCTTCGGAGTCAGGAAGTTCTTTAAATATCGATTTTAACTTATCATAATCAACATTTTTGTATCTTAGTAGATCTATTCCATTTCTCTTAACCCCATCCATTGATATAGAAATGCCATGTTTTTTTGCTTCATTTGGCGATAAAGATACGCTTGAAAGACTTATTTTAATCATTTCTATTTTTTTAATTTTTTCCTTTAGCTTTTTACATCTTTCAAGACTCACACATCCGATTCTCATTGCTATTGGAGACAGTCTCAAATCAGCATTATCAGCCCTAAGAGTCAGTCTATATTCAGCCCTGGAAGTAAACATTCTATAGGGCTCTGCTACTCCTTTGGTAATCAAATCATCAATCATTACCCCTATGTAAGCCTGCGATCTGTCTAAGATTAAGGGATCCTGCCCTTTGACGGAAAGGGATGCATTAAGACCTGCCATCAAGCCTTGGGCTGCGGCCTCCTCATAACCTGTAGTTCCATTTATCTGTCCTGCTAGGTAGAATGAAGAAATTTTTTTTAATTCAAGGGTTGATTTTAACTCTCTTGGATCAACATAATCGTATTCTATAGCATATCCAGGTCTAATCATCTTAACTTCAGATAAGCCATTGATATTAAACAATATTTCTCTTTGTACGTCTTCAGGAAGTGATGTAGAAATACCATTGGGATAAATAGTATGATCATTTAGTCCTTCTGGTTCTAAAAATATTTGATGTCGTTGCTTATCTGCAAACTTGACGATTTTGTCCTCTATAGATGGACAATATCTTGGACCAACACCTTTAATGTTCCCCGAATACATTGCAGATTTTTTTATATTACGTGAAATAATTTTATGAACTTCATCATTCGTATAAGTAATGCTGCATGCAATTTGTTTAGAATTAATTTTTTTAGTTTCTGTAGAAAAGAAAAAAGGATTTTCATCGGCAACCTGTTTTTCCAAACCATTAAAATTAATTGTACGTGCGTCGAGGCGCGGAGGAGTTCCAGTTTTTAATCTTCCAAACATTAAATTAAATTTTTGTAATTGCTCTGACAAACCAGAAGTAGGAGCTTCGCCAAATCTTCCAGCGGGTGTCATTTGTGATCCAATATGAATCACTCCATTTAAAAAAGTTCCAGTAGTTAAGATTATTTTTTTAAATTTTATTTCTTTTCCTGAAGCCAAGATGATTGATTTAATGTTGTCTTGTTCAAATACAAAGGATGTAACAGGATCATAAATAATGCTTAAATTACAATGACTTTTTAAGTTTTCTAGCATGTATTTTTTGTATAATGCTCTATCTGATTGCGTTCTTGGACCACGAACTGCAGGACCTCTACTTGCATTTAATAGTTTAAATTGAATTCCTGATGCATCAGAAACTTTTGGCATCACCCCATCGAAAGCATCAATCTCTCTTACCAGATGTCCTTTACCTAGGCCTCCGATTGCAGGGTTACAAGACATCTCACCAATTGAATTTTTATTCGTTGTGACAAGAGCAGTACTTACTCCCATGCGAGCGGACGCTGCCGCTGCCTCACAGCCTGCGTGACCTCCTCCAATTACAACGACATCAAAATTTTCCATGAACGAAATGTATATCTCATGGATTAATTTACAAGTGAGGAATCTGGCTTAATAGCAAATTTTATGACTTATTTCCCAACACAAAAATCTTTAAAGATTCTTCCAAGCACCTCTTCTACTCCTATAAAACCTACTATTTCGCTTAAGTAGTTTGAGGCTATTTTCAGCTCTTCAGCTGTTTTTTCTATTTCTGCAGATTGAGAGATTTTAAGGTAGTTCTTCAAATGTTTAGACGTTTTGCTTAGTAAAGTTCTGTGCCTAGACCTTGATATTAGCGTATCATCACCATGATCATGTAAACTATTCAAAATATTTTTTAGATCTTCAATTAACTTTTTGTAGCCAAATTTTGTTAAAGTAGAAATTTCTTGAATTCCTAAAAACTTTTTTCCCTTCATATTTTTTAAAACAAGCCTTCCATCAAATTTTTTTTGGTCTTGCTTGTTAATAATAATTAAAGTTTTTTCGTTAATTAATTTTTTTATTTCATTTGAAATTTTTTTAATTGTTCCATCTCTGTCTCTTATACACATCTCCGAGCC
>OJDY01000089.1_pt1 | contig 11348 bp, 9 predicted proteins | sample 1592931 | NCBI WGS metagenome assembly OJDY01 (sample SAMN05416734, study PRJEB24817) | seawater metagenome | isolation source: Sea water | place: Canada:Atlantic | collected 2013-07
TCTTCGTCGGCAGCGTCAGATGTGTATAAGAGACAGGTCATTAAAAACAGCATTATTAAAGGATCCTTCTACGGTAGATTTGTAAATACTGTCTTTATAAACAACAACCTCAATGTTTCCTGGTTCTAAAATTATGGTTGTTTGACCATTTACTCCATCAATAGTTAGGGACCGCATTTCAGTCCCTTCAATTTGACCTTTAAAAGTAAAGCCTCCTTTGTAAACAACAGCTGTATCTGTGGCAATAGGGTTTCTTGGGTCCTCGTTTGTTTTTAAATACGCTCTGAGTCCATCAAAAACACCTTCGGCTTTTACAGTAACGTTATACTCGTTCTTAGAAAGTTTATTTGATTGATTACAACCAAATAGAGTGGAAATAATTAAGAATGTAAATAAATGGATTTTCATAGTAGCTTGATTAAATGGAAATACAAAAATAAATTAAAATTATTACTTATCTCATTTGAAGTAATATTAATACTTTTGTAAAAAATTAACTTTTGCATCAAAACGATACTATTATAGCTTTAGCCACTCCTTCAGGAGCAGGCGCCATTGCAGTGATTAGACTTTCAGGAGCTGAAGCCATAGCCATGGCTGATGTTTTTTTTAAGTCCATTCACGAGAAAAAACTGGCGGATCAAAAGTCACACACCATTCATTTAGGACATATCACAGAAGCCGGTAGGGTCTTAGATGAAGTTTTAGTATCTGTTTTTAAAAACCCAAGATCCTATACTGGAGAGAACGTTGTTGAAATTTCTTGTCATGGAAGTTCTTATATACAGCAAGAAATTATACAACTGTTTGTGAGAAACGGCGCGCGAATTGCGAACCCAGGGGAATTTACACTTCGTGCTTTTCTAAACGCTAAACTAGACTTAAGTCAGGCCGAAGCGGTTGCGGATTTGATTGCTAGTGATAACAAAGCTTCCCACCAAATTGCTATGCAACAGATGCGTGGAGGGTTCAGTAATGAAATCAAAGTCTTACGTGATGAGTTATTAAATTTTGCTTCTTTGATTGAATTAGAACTCGATTTTTCGGAAGAAGATGTAGAGTTTGCAGACCGCAAACAATTTGAAGATTTGCTGCAGCGAATTATCAAGGTTTTAAAACATTTAATTGACTCCTTTTCAACTGGTAATGTGATTAAAAATGGGATCCCAATTTCTATTGTTGGTGCTCCGAACGTAGGCAAGTCTACATTATTAAACGCATTATTAAACGAAGACAAAGCCATAGTTAGTGATATTGCAGGAACTACTCGTGATGCTATCGAAGATGAAATCACGATTGAAGGTATTAAGTTTCGATTCATTGATACGGCCGGTATTCGTACCACTGAGGATACGATTGAAAGCATAGGTATTAAAAAAACATTTGAAAAAATTACTCAATCGCAAGTCGTATTGTATTTATTAGATGCTTCTATGGTAACAATCGAAACGATTGTACTTTTTAATAACGATATCCGAAAAATTCAGGAGCAATACCCAGACAAGCAGTTAATAGTGGTCGCTAATAAAATGGACCAAGTGGATAAAGGGCTTATTGAAACTTCTTTTGTGTATCCACACACTCTTTACACGGCTGCTAAAAGCGGAGAGGGAATTACATCTCTAAAAACTAAGTTATTAGAATTTGTAAATACAGGGGCCTTGCGTAACAACGATACTATTATTACCAACTCCAGACATTATGATTCTTTGCTAAAGGCGTTGTCAGATGTGCAAAGGGTTCAACAAGCAATGGATGCCCAGATTTCAGGAGATTTATTGGCAATTGATATCCGTCAAGCTCTGTATCATTTTGGAGAAATTACTGGGGAAATTACTTCTGATGATCTTCTAGGAAACATATTCGCTAATTTCTGTATTGGTAAGTAAGTAGAGCGGAATCATACCCAAGTTCCTCTAATTCACTTTTAGCCTTTAGGTTTACTAATTGTAAACATACTTTCTTTGGTTACTCGTGAATACCAATCGCCACCCAAACGTGCCACCAAATCTAGCTTTGTAGGATCTATTTGATCGTTGGAATCTAACATTTCAGAGTTGACATGTATGTGCACTACTTTAGCGATTACCAATTGACCTGCGCCTCCGTTCTCTCCTAAGGAGATGATATTGTCTACAACACATTCAAAAGATACAGGCGACTCTAAAACTCGAGGAGGCTTCACTTTTAGTGAGCTCACTTCAGTAAGACCAGTTTCAGTAAATTCATTAACTCCTTTTGCATATTCATTACTAGACTTAGACATCTGCTCTACGATTGAATAATCGACCATGTTTATTACCACTTCTCTTGTGTCATCAGCGTTTTGTAAAGTATGTTTTGTTGTGTTATCACGCACACGCCTGGAGGGAGAGAAAATTAAAATTGGAGGATTAGAACTAAAGACATTAAAATAACTAAATGGACTAAGGTTGACATTTCCTTTAGAGTCAATAGTACTTGCAAATGCGATTGGTCTAGGAGCAACTGCAGATAAAAGTAATTTATGTAAATCTCTAGTTTCTAGTGTTTCAGGATCAAATGATTTAATTGTAGACATAGTATTTATTTAGCTTTAAGTAATGTAGATGAAACGGCACCAAACCCCACACGAACTGGCCCTTTTTTACAGTAACCTCTCATAATAACGGTGTCATTATCGTGAATAAATTTTCGAGAACCACCTTCATTTAATTCAACAGGTTTGGAGCCGGCCCAAGACAGTTCTAGCATGGATCCGTATGCCTTTGGGTCTTTCCCACTAATTGTTCCTGAGGCCATCAAGTCACCAACATTTAAATTACATCCATTAACGGTATGATGGGCTAGTTGTTGATTCATATTCCAATACATGTATTTAAAATTTGAACGACTTACAGTGGTTTCTTTACAGTTCTTAGGCTGTATAGCGACTTCTAAATTGATATCGTAGTTTTTGTAACCTCTGGAGCTTAAATAGGGCATTACCGACGGGTTTTGCACTGGTCCGTTCACTCTAAAGGGCTCCAAAGCTTCTAAAGTCACCACCCAAGCAGATATTGAGGAAGCAAAACTTTTTGCCAAAAAGGGACCCAAGGGAACATATTCCCATTTTTGTATATCTCGAGCCGACCAATCATTAAACAAGACTTTACCAAATATATAATCATCTGCATTTTCTGTAGATACAGAATCGCCTAAAGTTGAGGTTTTCCCAATAATAAAGCCCATTTCTAATTCAAAATCAACTCGTGAAGACGCTTGGAATGTAGGAGGGGAGTTGGGTTCTAAAACAACCTGCCCTTTTGGTCTGTGTACGTTTTGTCCGCTTACTATTATTGAAGAGGCACGTCCATGATATCCTACTGGTAAGTGTTTCCAATTTGGGAGCAACGCATTTTCAGGATCTCTAAACATGGTTCCTATGTTGGTAGCGTGTTCAATACTAGAATAAAAGTCAGTATAATCACCTACCTTAACAGGTAAATGCATGGTCACTTTGGTTTGCTTAATAAAAACCGATGGGTGGGATTTTAAAACAGAATTTTCATTGCATAATTCTGACTGAAGATCAGCTCTAACTTTTAAAGTGATAGGTTTCCCTAAAGCTATAAAATCATTTAAGTAATCCGACTTCAAAACAGAAATATCAAATTTTAAGTCTTTAAAAACGCCGAGTTCATAAACGGCATATAGATCAATTACATGGTCTCCTATAGCTATACCAACTCTTTTAATTTGATCAGCTTCAGAAAAAATTCCAAACGGTAAATTATAGATACTAAAATCTGAATCTTTATCAATTTTAATCCAACAGTGCATATGTTATTTTTTAATAATTAAATGTAAGCCATCTGTAATAAGCTTAGAATAGTGTTTATTTTGCTTCAAGATTAGAAGCTGCTCATGAATTTTATTCATTAAAGATAAATCTTTGTTATAAACAAGTTCGTATAATTCCAATAATAGTAACCATTCAGAGGGGTGTTCATCGATGAGTTCATTAAAAACGGACTTAAGAATTTCAACCGCATCGGCATTATTTGTTCTGTATGTTTTAACTGTTTCATATAATTCATGAACCTTTTTTTCTTGGTCAGAATATATAATTGGAGTTGTTTTTTGTTTTGATATACTATAAATATCTTCAAATGAATTGGAATCGGCAGGTCCAGCAAACGCCGAAACAATATGGTTTCCAATCGCCATATCATACACCCCCCAACTTGGGTCAAACAATACGGTTTCATTATGGGTTACCAAACAGTTTTTCAGTGAGATCAGGATTATTTTCCCTTGAAGATCTCTTTTTCCAGTAATAATTTCACCTTCAACTTTAATGCCGCCTATAAAATTAAGGCTAGTAGATTTGCCTTCAATTATGCCGTATACCTCTAAGTCTTTAGGGGACATGTCTTCAATTGCTGTATTGATACCTTCTAGTTTTCCAAGCGTACTCCCATAGCCGTTTGGGTGCTGTTCAATTCCATGCCCAATTAGTTCAGTGCCTACATTTGCCAAGGCAGTAGGGCCATTTGTTTGAAAATAGATAGGAGTATGGCCATAATTTATAACAGTAGCAAAGGTTCCGGAAATCTGAATTCCTGTGTTTAACTCTATTGTTCCCATTTTTTTTGAAGTAATCAACTTTTGAATTCCTTTTAACCCCCCTGTTCTAATGGCCATAGTATTGGCAAATTTTTCTAACACAAAGCTCAAACTAGAAAAATTAGGAATTACAAACAATTGAGGTTGCCTGCTAGTTATGTCAAAATTGACTGTAGCCGCTTCCATTGAATAGGGTAATTTCTTAACTTCTTTTTGTAAGCATAAACGACTTTCTTCAATAGATGATAAGAGACCTGCACCATATAATTTAGGATTTTCAAGCGTTCCAATCAAACCGTATTCAACCGTCCACCAGTGAAGGTTTCTAATCTGAGCCATTTCAGAAAGTTCACCCATTTCAGTTTGCAGTGTATTGACTTGCCGTACTGCATCTGCTATTGCTGCTTCTGAAGAATTGGGATTTTCTTTTAAAATAGACAATAAGCGAATGGCTTCATACATATAATTATCAATGGGCGATCCTATGGCCTTAGCTCCAATTTCTCCTAGTCTTCTCAAATATTCTGCATATTCGGCATTTGCAATTATTGGCGCATGCCCAGCAGCTTCATGAATAATATCTGGAGCTGGGGTGTAGTTGATATGGTCTAGTGTTCTGATGTCTGAAGAAATGACAAGTACATTATAAGCTTGAAACTCCATAAAGGCATTAGGAGGAATAAACCCATCTACAGCTACTGCTGCCCATCCAATGTCTTTAAGAATCCGATTCATGCCATCCATTTCCGGAATGACCTCTTCATTAATGCCTGTTTTTTTCAACCCAAGAATATAACTATCATGAGCCTTATTTTTTAAGGTATGAATATTAAGACGCATCACATAGCGCCATACCGCTTGATTTTGAGCGGTATAGGAGCTATAGGGTTGTTGTACTATAAATTTATGAAGATGTTTTGGTAGCTTTTTGGTAACACTATTAAACTCCATTATAGTTGTATTATGGTGACTGTCAACCATTAAATTATAAGGTTCCTCTGTTTTCTTGTTCTCTTTCAATGGCTTCAAAAAGTGCTTTGAAATTTCCAGCTCCAAACCCTCTTGCACCCATTCTTTGAATGATTTCAAAAAACAAGGTGGGTCTATCTTCTACAGGTTTGGTGAATATTTGTAATAAATAGCCTTCTTCATCAGCGTCAATCATAATCCCAAGGGATTTTAATTTTTCAATATCTTCTTCTAATTCATGGTTGTGATCAGAAAGTCTTTTTGGAACGGATTTGTAATAGTCGTCGGGTGGTGTGCTTAAAAACTCAACCCCTTTAGCTCTCATTTTTGCTACTGTATCAATGATATCATTTGAGGCAACAGCAATGTGTTGCACTCCTGGACCATTATAAAAGTCTAAGTATTCCTCAATTTGAGATTTCTTTTTTCCTTCTGCTGGTTCGTTAATTGGAAATTTAATTCTCCCGTTACCGTTACTCATTACTTTACTCATTAATGCAGAGTATTCTGTTGTAATTTGCTTATCATCAAAAGATAAGAAATTTACAAAGCCCATAACATCTTCGTAATATTTAACCCAGATATCCATTTCATTCCAACCAACATTCCCTACCATATGATCTATAAATTTAAGACCCATAGGTTCAGGATTGTATTCTGATTCCCATTTTTTATAACCAGGTAAAAATACTCCTGTGTAGTTTTTTCTTTCTACAAAAATGTGAACAGTTTCTCCATAGGTATAAACTCCAGCTCTTACTATTTCGCCATGTTCGTCTTTTTCTACCGTTGGTTCCATATAAGATTTTGCGCCTCTTTTGGTCGTTTCTTCCCATGATTTTTTAGCGTCATCCACCCACAAAGCAACAACTTTCACCCCATCACCATGCTTGGATAAGTGTTCGTTCATCCATGAATCTTGATTTAGTGGAGTGGTTAATACGATTCTTATTTTATCTTGTTTGACAACATAAGATGCATACTCTTTACATCCCGTTTCTAATCCCTTATATGCATAGGATTGAAATCCAAAAGCAGTTTTGTAAAAGTGGGCTGCTTGTTTTGCATTACCTACAATAAATTCTACATAATCAGTTCCTAATAGCGGGAGAAAGTCTTTTGCATCTTTAAATATTTTTTCCAATCCGTACTCTATGTTTTTTATTTTACTCATTTCCGTAAATTTTTTATTTTTTTATTTTGTAATCCAGGATTTATAATAATCTTCATCTTGAATATTCATAGCTTCTTCTGTCACCATTAATGGACTAAAGGTGTCCACCATCACAGCGAGTTCTTGGGTTTCTTTTTTTCCAATACTTTTTTCCATTGAGCCTGGGTGTGGACCATGGGGAATTCCAGCTGGATGCAAGGTTATACTCCCTTTATTAATATCGTTTCTACTCATAAAGTCACCATCTACATAATATAGGACTTCGTCCGAGTCAATGTTAGAGTGGTTATAGGGTGCTGGTACCGATTTTGGATGGTAATCAAAAAGCCTTGGCACAAACGAACAAATGACAAACTTAGACGACTCAAATGTTTGATGTACAGGAGGTGGTTGATGAATCATCCCAGTAATAGGTTCAAAATCATGAATAGAGAACTTATAAGGGAAGTTATAGCCGTCCCAGCCCACCACACTAAAAGGGTGAGCAGCATAAATATATTCGTGAATTGTGTCTTGTTTTTTAACCTTTATAAGAAAGTCGCCTGTTTCATTAAACGTTTCTAGTTCTGTAGGTGGGTGTAAATCTCTTTCAGAATAGGGGGCACCTTCTACATGTTGGCCAAACCAGTTTCGATAGCGTTTAGGTGTATAAATAGGACTTCTTGATTCCACTATGAACAGGCGGTTGTCTTCATCATTAAATTCGATTTGATATATTACCCCTCTAGGAATGACTAGATAATCTCCGTATTTAAATTCAATATTTCCCAGAAGTGTTCTTAACTTTCCAGTTCCTTTGTGGACAAATAGTACTTCGTCTGAATCTGTATTTTTGTAAAAATAACTTGTTAAGGACTCTTTTGGAGCCGCCAAACTTATTTGACAATCTTGATTGGCTAGTATACAAGTCCTGCTTTCTAAATAATCTGATTTAGGAGCCACTTCAAAACCTTCCAGTTTTAACGACTTCATATTTTTAGAAACTGCAATCTTTGGAGCGACATCGTAAGATTTTAAAATCTTTTTGACTTGTGTGGGACGTTGGGTGTGGTACATTAATGATGACATCCCTTCAAACCCTATGGTGCCAAACAATTCTTCATAATAAAAATTGTCATTATCGTCTTTAAAAATAGTGTGTCTCTTTGGAGGAATTTTTCCTAACGTATGATATCTAGGCATATAATGGCTAAAAGATTAAGTAATTAAACAAACAATTTATCAAAATACTGTGAAGAACAAATATATATTCAATACGATCATATTAACGGTTTGTTATTGAAACAGTTTCCAAATAAGAATATTTATGTGTATTTTTGTTAAAATAAATTGTTTTATTCTTTTGGTAGCCGCTCATATAACTTTTAAACTATTTTTTTTCTAGATGATTGATAAACTTGACAAGACAGATATTGAAATTTTAAGGCTATTACAGCAAAATAGCAATCGTACCATAAAAAACATTGCTGACGTCTTAGGGATGACGACAACTCCTATTTTTGACCGTATTAAAAAACTAGAAAAAAAAGGATTTATAGATAAATATGCAGCTATTTTAAATTCTAGAATGTTGGGTTTGAAATTGACAGTATTTGTAGGAATTACTTTAAAAAATCACACCAGAAGTTATTTAGAGAAATTTGTGACGACCATTAAAGGATTTACTGAAGTAGTTGAGTGTCACCGTGTATCCGGAAATTTTGATTATTTATTGAAACTGACTCTTGTTGATATTGAAGATTATGAACAGTTTATTTTAACCAAATTGGCTATTATAGCCGATGTGAATAATGTTCAAAGTTATGTAGCACTTTCTCAAAGTAAGTCAACGAATGAAGTCAATCTAGACCATTTGATGTAAAACACTTACTCTCTGAGTACAATCAAACTTGCTTTGTAACCCGTGGTCAATAGCCATTCGCCTGAAGCGATAAGAACATCACTTTCATTGTAAACTTTGAGCTGTGCCGTGTTGGGGCTAGAACTCCCTTCGTTAAGGGCAAAAAACTCAATAGTGTTTAGTCCCTTTTTTAATTCGACGTCAATGATATAAGCCGAGTTTCTCAGCGCGATATTAGGGTGAACTATGGCTTTATTTAATAATAACTTAATGCGATCACCGTCTTCATATTCATGATCTCGACAAATGATTCGAATAAACTTTGATTTCGTTTTTATATCCCCTAAATAGTAATCGCGATCAAACTTAGATAAATCTTTCTGACCCTCTTTAAATTGTTGTTTTATTTCCCAAGTAGGGTCTACAACATCACGTGTTTCTGTAATGCCATACTCCTTTTTGGCAAATCCGTCAATTGGCTTAATATCCATGCTAATGGTAAACCCTTTATCTGTTAATCCAACAATAGGAGAGAGTTTGATTGGGTAACGCTCAGATAATTTACTTTTATCTAATGCCAATGCGTTCACTCTAAAATCTTCTTTTGCACGGTCTATTTGAGAAAAACCAGTCTGTTGCATTCCAATGACTAGTATTAGCAAAATTAAATATCGAATCATAAAACGTATTGGGCTTACTTAATTTGTAAAGATATAGTTTTGGTTATGAACTTCATAAAGCAGAGCAATAATTAAATCTTATTATAAAGATATTTCAATAATCATTCCATTTCATAGTTTTTAGTTAAATAATCATAATTCATATTAACGTCCTCATTTTTTATATATCTTTAATTTTTAATAATTAATATTCTTGCTAACATCTCTTACAGCCTTAAAAAATCAACTTTCAGGGGAACTATACGATAGTGACCTTGTCAAATCGTTATACGCCACAGATGCTTCGGTCTATCGAGAATTGCCGTACGCTGTAGTAATTCCTAAGTCTATAAATGATGTTAAATCAGTTATTAAATTTGCACATTCAAATTCACTTTCTATCATTCCTAGAGCTGCAGGAACTTCTTTAGCAGGTCAATGCGTTGGAGATGGAATTGTGGTAGATGTATCTAAATACATGACAGAAATTTTAGAAATAAACACTCAAGAGCAATGGGTTCGGGTTCAACCTGGGGTCGTTCGCGATCAATTGAATGTATTTCTAAATCCTTACGGCTATTTTTTTGGTCCCAATACGTCTACGGCCAACCGATGTACTATTGGTGGGATGGTTGGAAACAATTCGTGTGGATCGACGTCTATTGTTTATGGATCAACTCGTGATCACACATTAGCAGTTAAAGCATTATTAAGCGATGGGAGTTCGGTTACGTTTTCTTCCCTAACTAATAAAGAGTTTAATTTTAAGCTCAAAGAAGATTCTTTAGAAGGAGCTCTGTATAAACAGCTTTACTCTGAACTTTCGGATCCTCAAATCCGGGAACAAATTGAATTAGGTTATCCAAAAGCGTCAATCTTTAGACGTAATACTGGTTATGCTGTAGATGCGTTGATGAATACCAGTCCGTTTGAAGCTGCTAGCGAGGCTTTTAATTTCTCTAAATTAATATGTGGTTCTGAAGGAACTTTAGCTTTTATTACCGAATTAAAGCTTCAAATTGTTCCATTACCAAAACCTTTTCAAGTCGTGTTGAATGCACACTTTAGTACCATTAATGAAAGTCTTCAAGCCACTCTAGTGGCAATGAAAATGTCGCCGACGGCCTGTGAATTAATGGATAAAACAATATTAGACTGTACCAAAGACAATATAACTCAACAAAAAAACCGTTTTTTTGTTGAAGGAGATCCTGAAGCTATTTTAATGATTGAATTTAGAGGCGACTCCATTGAAGCTGCAAAAGAGAAGGCGAACGATTTGGAATTGAGTCTTACAAAATTAAATCTTGGATATGCCTATCGATTGGTGGAAGGTGCTGATTGTGATAAAGTTTGGGATTTACGTAAAGCAGGATTAGGGCTACTAGCCAATATTCCGGGCGATGCAAAAGCGGTCGCTTGTATTGAAGATACAGCAGTTGCTGTTGAGGATTTACCTGAATACATAGAAGCTTTTACAGCGCTTATGAAATCCTATCATCAAAAAACAGTTTACTATGCCCATGCAGGCGCTGGAGAATTACATTTAAGACCTATTTTGAATCTAAAGTCATCAGTAGATATTGACTTATTTCGTTCCATTAGTGAAGCTTCCGCAAAACTGGTTAAATCCTTTAACGGTTCTCTTAGTGGTGAGCACGGAGATGGACGTGTTCGATCAGAGTTTATACCATTAGTTTTAGGGCATTCTAATTATCAGCTTCTAAAACGTATTAAATCAACTTGGGACCCTATAAATTTATTTAATCCTGGAAAAATTGTAGAAGCCGTTGCCATGGATAAAGACCTAAGATACGAAGCGGATGCTAAGGAGAAAGAAGTTGAAACTCTGTTTAATTTTGAATCCACAGGGGGGATTTTAAATACCGTCGAGAAATGTAATGGGTCTGGAGATTGCCGTAAATTAAGTTTTGCAGGAGGCACCATGTGTCCTAGTTACAGAGCAACCTTAGATGAAAAAGACTCAACTCGTGGACGTGCCAATGTTCTAAGAGAGTTTTTAACTCAAAACACAAAAGAAAATCCTTTTGATCATCCAGAAATTAAAAACGTAATGGACCTTTGTGTGTCTAGACACACAAAGGTCCATTACGTTTTT
>OJDY01000092.1_pt1 | contig 11179 bp, 2 predicted proteins | sample 1592931 | NCBI WGS metagenome assembly OJDY01 (sample SAMN05416734, study PRJEB24817) | seawater metagenome | isolation source: Sea water | place: Canada:Atlantic | collected 2013-07
AAGGACGAAGATGCACGAAGGTGCGACCAACTCAGCACGACGGGCGGAGAAGTCGGGCACTAGACCAGGAAGGACTGGGAGAGTGTGAATGGAGGGACACATGTGGTTCGGACGTCCCCCCCCTCGACGTAGTCGAGTCACTCACATGGATAGAGAGGAAAGTGTCCCTCTCAATGGGGCATGGAACATGCATGAAGAGAGTCCGTGGCTCTCGGGTGGCGCGTGACGCGTGCGCGTGGTATGGCGCGTGCGCTCATGCGCTCATGTCTCGGCAAAGGAGACTCGCCGTCCGTTGGATGGGGAAGGTGGCTCCTTGACATTCATGATCTTGTCCCGCAGCTCGAAGAAGCGCTGGGGCTTGAGTGGCTTCGTGAAGAAGTCGGCGAGGTTGTCGTCGCTGCGGACGAAAGGAACGCAGATCTTGGCGTCTTCAATGGCCTCGCGGATGAAGAAGTGCCGCCGCTCGACGTGTTTGAGCTTGCCGTGGTTCTCGGGGTTGTAGGCAGAGGCAATGGCGGCCTGGTTGTCACAGTACTGCTTGGTGGGCGGGGCCTCTGGGGGGGTGATGATCTCGCCGTCCTTGACGTACGACTCGAGCTCGGCCTTAAGGCGACGGTAGCTCAAGACGTCCTTGGTGGCCTCCGAGGCCGCCATGATCTCGGACTGGCAAGACGAGAGCGCAATGGAGGGCTGTTGGACGCTGCGCCAGTGTACGGTGGCCTGCCACATGAGGACAATCCACCCGGATGTGGACTTACGCGTCTCCCAACTAGCGTCGCTCATGGCGACAAGGTCGTCGCCCTCCCGCTCGCCGTCCCGGCCCGGCTCGTAGGTGAGGCCGATGTGTGGATGGTGGCGGAAGTACTCAAGGAAACAGAACATCTCCTCGAAGATATCGTCGGTGGGCTTGGCCATGCACCGGCAGAGGAGGCCGAAGGCGAGCGCCCCGTCGCAGCGCGTGTTAGTGACGAGGTAGCTCGCAACGCCGCAGAAGCACTGGCTGAGGTGGACGTCGGCTGGGTCACGCTCAGTGGTGTCGTCACATGCGGCAAGAACCCTTTCGGCAATCTGGGGCGTGTGTGGCGGCATGTTGGCATGTCGGACAGGTGGTGGTCCGCGCAGGCGACCGATGAGCTTCTCGTGGAATTGCTCAACGAATCGGCGGGCGTACTGCTCCTGCGAGACGTGGACGGAGCCGTCGTGGCGCCTGGTGACCTGGATGTTGAGGATGTCGGAGAGCTCTCCCTCGTCCTCGGACTTCCAGTTCTTGTCCATGTCAGCGATGAAGCGCCCGTAGATGCTGTCCTCGACTGGCGTGCCGTCGTCGTCGGCAGCCTCGGGTGGATAGAGCATGATCAGGTCGTCGACGTAAACTCCAAGGAGAAACTCGTCGTGCTCTGTGCGGTAGTAGAAAACACTGAGGTCGGCCTGGGACTGGATGAGGCCGGCCCCGCCCTCGGCGCGGGGACGCGTGAGCCAGTAGTAGAAGTCGCGCTGGAATCGACGGCCAGCCTGCTTCATCCCGTACAAGGGCTTGAGGAGGACGCAGATCTTGGGCTTGCCGCGTTCGTCAAAAGCGTGGACATGTCCGGCTGGCTGATACATGAAGGCGATCTCGCCGTGCTCGAGGCAGCCCTGCAGGAAGGCGGCGACGAGGTCGCGGCGTCGCATGCGCAGCCCACGGCGGGCGGCGAGGCTGAGGAGGACGCGCAGGGTGTCCATGCGTAGGACCGACTGGAAGGTCTGGTTGTAGTCGACGCCGAAGGTTTGCCCGGAGCCATCCATGCAGATGCGGGCCTTCCGTTTGCCGGTGCGCTTGGTCGTGTAGACCTCTTGGGCGCGGTTGATGTGCAACTCGGGGAGCCCGTACTCGCGAGCGAGGGCTCGTGCCTCGGGGATGGAGACGTAATACCATGTCGCCTCGCAGTCGATGCACTGTTGGCGAGTCAAGCGACCGCTGAGGAACTCTGATAGGTGTTCGGGGTCGTCGGGCTTGCCGCTGTGGTTGCCCAGCTCCTTGTACTCGGCGGTGAGCCAGCCGCTGTCGCCCCTTTGGGCGTCCTGCGCCATCGCCTGCTTGTGCCCCTTCGGGTCGCGAGTCGACGGGACGACGCCAGCGGCGAGGAGGCGAGGTTGGCCTCCGGTCTCCCTGCGGAGAATCATACCCTCGAGGGGCCACAAGCCTTGGTCGAAGGCGGCGGCGAGGGAGTGGCCGCGGTCGTAGAGGCCGGGCGGGAGGCGATCGTGAGCGATGCCGGCAGCTGCGATGGCGTTGAAGGCGGGAAGGCGGCGGCCGGCGCCGACGAAGGTCCCTCGCCGGTTTGCAGAGGTGTCATGGCACAGTGTGCCCATCTCGCCGAAGGTGAGGACGTCGGTGGCGACGGCGGCGTTGCCGGCGACGGCAACGCATTCCTCGACGAGGTAGCGATCGTACGCGCCTGGTTGGGTAGAGGCGGTAGATTCGCGCACGGCCCGTTGCCCCTTGCCCTGAATCTGAGGCTGAGGGGCTGGTTGTGGCAAGCGTGCGGCGGGCGGTTGGATGTGCTCGTGCCCGGAGGGGGGGAGGCGCACAGCTGTCGTCTCCCATGACCCGGCGGTGGGTTTGTCCCTTCCTCGTGGGGCGGCGTGCGCCGGCTCGACCCAACCGTGGGGGAGAATGAGGTGGGCAGCCTCGGTGAAGTGGGCAGGCGCAACATGATTGCGGGCTGCGATGCAGTATGCGGCGAAGGCATTGAGCTTGGGCGGCCAAGCTGCAAAAGCCCGCGACCGCCAGGCGCCGGCAGAATCACGTCCGGCCGCCTTGCCGACGTGATCATCGTGTCCGCAAGAGAGACCGTTGAGCTGCCGAACGACCCTCCCGACGTCACCGTAGTACGCAAAAGCGGTGTACTTCTGAACGGAGGCGCCGAACTCGCACTGGGCAAAAGCGGTCAGTTTGGTCCCGCGCTCGTAGAGGCGCCGGAAGCCGGAGGTGATGAAGAGAGAGCCAGACCCGCGGCCGTTCTCGTCAAACTGCCCGCGCAGGCCGGAGATCTCAACACAGCGCGGCGCAGGGTGTTCAACAATGAAGGAAACGTTGTGCGCGATGCACAGCTCAAGGATCTCGAGGACACGCGCACGTTCGGCGTTGGCCCGTCGTTGCTCGCCGACATGAGCAGGGGGCAACTCGCTCTCAGGAATCCCGTCAGGGTGTTGGAGGGAGAAGAGTGGCGGCGGCAGGTCACCCCCGGAGTCGCGGCTGTACCACCGGGATATGGAGTAGTAGGCGCACTTGGGGGAGGCGATGAGGGCGACCACATTCCCGGCAGCAATGGGGCCGAGGATCTCGGTCTCAAGGAATTCGTCGAGGAAGATGTCGTGCCTCGGGTCCTCCGCGTGGTCAAAGCAGGCACAGGGGATGCCGTAGTGGGCGAGGTGCGCGGCGACGCCATCAGGTCGATCATATGGACCAGAGAAGAGGTAGATGACAAACTTGACACCCCGGGGGGGAGGAGCACCGCGCGTCGCAAGAGTGGCGCTCCCGGCCCGCTCACGCGTAGAGCGAGTGAGGAAGCGCCGGTAAATGTCCTCGGGCGGCTGCGGCGCCAGAGGGTAGGCAAACTCGTCGACTCGGACATCGCAGGTCACAACAACAGACTTCTCCTCGAGGAGGTAGACAGCATAGCCGCCGAGGACGGTGGGGTCTAGACCTAGGTGAATCCCAAGGGAGCCGCGCGGGGCGAGCTTGTTGCTGCGCATCCTCTCGGTCTTGGTGATGACGGCGGCACAACCAAACGGGAGGACGCGGAGGATCTGCGGCTGCTTGCCGGTGACAATCTCGACAGGTGAGCGGTTCGGATTCCGGACGCCGCAGGTGGAGTTGAGGACGAGAGTGGCCTGCTCGACGGCGTACTCCCAGAGGTACGGAGGGGCGCCGGACTGGAGGAGCATGTACCGGACGAGCTCGACGATGGCACGAATCTTGCGCTCCGCGCGGGGGTTGAGGTCGTGAGACTCACGGGGAGCGGTACTGCTACCAGCCTCAAAGGTGACGGTGAGGTCAAAGAAGGTGTCAGACTCGAAGGCGCCGCCTTTGTCGCCGTGGAAGTGCTGAAGACGGACGGTGGCCGCACCGACGTCGCCGGCGAGCCCGGAGGCATCAGGGACGTCGTGGGAGACGGCGCTGGCGGCGTGAGAGAGGCGCGTGCGGTAGGCGTGTACCAGTGAAGCGAGGGTGGCGGCGGAAACGTCCTTGGCTCCGAGGGCGACGGTGTAGTCGGAGTACCCGTCGACAAAGACATAGAAGTACTTGAAGCCACTCTTGCTCCTGACACGGAAGGGGCCAGCGGCGTCGAGCAGCGTCTCAGCGCCAACACGTGGGGCGCTGGGGGTGATGGTGCCGGTATGAGCGGCTTTCGGAGCATTGGCGGTGCTCCAGGTAGCGTCAGGAACGTTGACGCCGCGCGCTCGCTCGAGAGCCGGAGGGGCATCAGCGGCGGTCCGAGAGAGCCTCTGCAGGCTCGCGCTGCTGACAGGAAAACGCCGGAACATGGTCTCGGTGATCTCGAGGCGGTCGAAGCGGCGCAGGTGCTCGCCGGTATGCGGGTGGCGGAGGGCAGCAAGGGAGGCGGCATGACGTCGCTCGCCCGGGCCTTCGATGCGACCACGCAGCACATACAGCTCGCCGTCGGTCTCGGGGACGACGGTGTGCACGTCCCCGGGCGCGTCGCCGGGGAGGGTCATGTACCGCTTCCCGTTCTCTAGGTGGAGCGCCCCACCGATGGACTCAAGAGGGCCCCAAGCAAAGAGCGTGAAGGCGAAGGCGGGGGCAGCGTGGACACGTCGCAAGAGGTAGTCGAACTCGCTGCCGGTGTGGTCAACGAGCCGGAGCGGCAGGTCCCCAACGACGGTGGCCTCGACCTCGCCACCGTCCATGCCAACGAAGGTAACGTCGCTGGGGGAGGTGTTGATGAGGGAGTCAGCATCGGGGTGAATGTGCTCGGCGGCTCCGGTGTCAACGACAATGCGACCCGTGTTGCACTCGACATCGGAGATGGTGACACGCCGCCGCGCCGGCACGGCAACTACGCGCCGTCTGCGGCGGTGTGGACTGGAGTCGCCGACAGGTCGTCCACGTCTGCCGGCGCCGGAAAATCCTCCTCCTCCGGGTTGGGGAAGGGAGGTACAGTAACCTCTTGGTGGTCGTCGCTCCGCGCGGCGTTATAGAGCGCGACCTCGAACTCGCAGCGCGTGGTGTACGCCCCTGCAACATCGCCACTCGACAGGCGGACGTTGCGAGGGTACACCTCGAGGACGTCGCAGGCAGCGACTGGACCACCTGCTCCATACGGGACCCGGATAGCGTCCTGAGAAAGGCGACGATCGTGCTCCTGATCCCCGATCCAACCCGAATGCTCCCAGCGAGTGCCAGGCGGGGCCTCGCCCTGTCCGTCGGGCGACAGGGGCGAGTCGGCGAGAGCACGCGCCGCCACGACGGGGGCAATCAGGTTGTGCTTGCGCGCGACCCTTGCGAGCAGGTAGACAATGACCGGGGCATTGCGCTCAAGCTCGGCTCTGCCTTCGTCCCCGCGGCCGGAGTAGCCGACGTACATGGCGGCATTGAGCATCTGGGCAAGGCCGTTGACGTTGCACGTCTTGCCGGAGCTGCGGCGGTACCAGGCGACCATGGCCTGGCCCCACCGATCGAGGTGGCCATGTGTGTCCGGGCCAAAAATCCCAGAGGCGACTGCGGCATCCTCGTCGCGGGCGAATCTGCCGTCGTCCTTCCGCGGGAAGTCGTCGAGCTCATCGTCAACAGGGGGGCGGTCCCGGCTCGACGACGGCCCTTCCTCGCAGGGAGCGACCCCGGCATTGGCGAGGAAGATGCTAAGGACGCGTGCACTGGCCGCATAGGCGAAGAGGAGGCGGGTAAGAGCGGGCGGCATGCCTCGGGAGAAGTAGGCACGCGCGATGCCGGCGATAGAGGTGTCGGGATGCGCGGCATGTGCCGTCTCTCGTACGTCGTCGGCGACGGCGGTGGTCGCGACAATCCTGTAGGTGGCCTCGAGGCCGCTCCCGCGGATGAAGGCAGGGGCAAGCACCTCAAGTGCGGGAACCAGAGTGGTCGCCTGGATGAGGTCAACGAGAGCGACGACGAGGTGGCCGGGGTCGAGGCCCCGGGTCAGGAGCCACCGCGAGATATCGACCTCCACGCTGCTGACCGCCCGCTCCGCGAGCGCACTGACGTTCTTCATGGCAGAGCGCCCAGCGCGAAGGAAGGAGGCATTGGCAACATCGTCGCCGCCATACATCGAGGAGCAGGCACCGAGAAGCTCGACATTGGCACGAAGGCCGCAGTCATGGCTGAGATTCTCAGCGTCGCGGAGCATGCGCGCCCGTTCCTCCCCGGGAAGGTCGTCGACGCCACGCGCGACCGTGCGCGCGAGGGTACCGAAGATGAGGGAGCCGTCGTCGAACCTGCGGTCAGCCGGGATGGCAAAAGTGCGGGAACGGTAAAGAAGACTGGCGCGGCCAATCGGGGCGATGAAGGAGAGGGCGTCGAAGCCGCAGGAAATGCCAGCGAGGGCGAAGGTGACAAGGCAGCGAAGGTGCAGCCAGGCGACAAGAGCGACCTCATCGCCATCAAGTCGCGAGCCAGAAGCGACGTCGTCGTTGCATCCGGTGGCATAAGTCTCAAGTGGCTCCCCCTTCCAGACAGCAGACCCTGGGACAGCATCGAGGCCGACGAGAGGGAATCGCATGCGAACCGTGACGCTGTCACCGTTCTTCTCGACGACGATGGGCTCAAGGTCGTCAGCCCCGCCCGCGTGGAGGAGGCTGGCGGCGACAACACGCGTGGTCCAAAAGGCACCAAGAGGGCGCATGCGGGAAACAGCAAGGAAGTGTTGCGCGGTAGCGTCGGAGACAGCGCCGAAGGAGTAGCAGCCGTCGGGGCGGAGCTGGACAACCTGGTCGGGGTCGAGGGACGACCCGATCGTCGCGCCATCACGCAAGAGGTCATTGGCAGCCATGACCCGCCTGGCATTCTTCTTCAGGTTGATGTCGCTGCGGTCAGCGTTGAACTGGAGCAGGAAGCGGGCGAAGCGGACGGGGAGGCCCACGCGAGCGAGGCAGGCGATGGGGCTAAGGTTGGGGGGGAGGAGTGGTCGTCTAGTCGCACCGCAATGAGCGCACGCGACCACCTCGACGCCGCGCGGGAGGCATCCAAAAGCAAAGAGGACCCGAAGGCGATGGTCGTCGGGGGCCTCATGGTAACCACCATCAACGGCATCCACGGCAAGGCCAACAACGACGTCGACGTCAATATCGCTGACGCCGATGGTGGCGGCGGCCTCAGTGATGCCGGCAACACCAAAAGTGTGCACGCAACCGCACCCGCCATCCCCCACCTTGAAGCCGGCGAGCACAGTGGGCTCGCGGCCACACTCATGGGTGTGAGGAAGAGCGGACTCGTTGATCGCGACGGTGCGGCGAAAGAAGTGAGCCCGCGCCCGGAGATGGGGAGGAGACTCCTGTGCAGCAGACCCCTCGAGGAACACGGGCGAGGCGATGTGGCGCACGTCGGCCTCATACCCACCCGAGCTCGGCGCCGAGACGGCGGCAGTGGTGACGGGGTAGGGGGTAAAGATCCCTCCTTCGGCATGCAGCAAACGGCCAGCAGAGAGTCCTCGAGGGCCGGGCAAGAGGGGTATGGCACGCGCCGTCGGGTCGACCTCGTCGCAAGTCGCGTGCCCAACGTAGAAGGGGCCGACGGGGGAGCCGTCCCATGGGAAACGATGCACGTCCTCGTCCTCGTAATGCTGCACGACGTCGCGCATCATGGGGACAGCAGTCGCCTCACAGCTAGCAGCAGTAAGCAGGTGGAGGTGGCGACGGTGGCGGAGCTCAATGGTGCGACCGTGGTGGCCGTACCCATGCGTCGATCCGTCGAAGCTATTGCGCCAGCAAGCAATGATGCCGTCTTCAGTCCTGTCCACGTGGAAGTACAGCCCGCCGTCGTGTTTCGCCAGTAGTTCCAGCCAGGGCAGAGGAGGGGCGATGTGTCCAGGGATGTCGTCGGGGTCGTCCCCAAGAAGACGCTCGAAGACATCTGGTAGTCCCCCACCGGCAGGGAGCCAGTAGCGCAAGACCTCGGCCCGGCCCTGGTCCTCGCGGTAGTACCAAGGGTCAAAATCCGTCAGCTCAGGGTGTCCGGCAAAGGCCAGTGTGCGCTGCTGATGCGGCCGGTTACTCGCAGGGATGGGAGGGCCGGGAGGCTGCCCTGCCCACGGGACATCGACGAAGAAAGGGCGAGGTTCGCTCCGCTTGGCGAGGCCGTGAGGAGACCATATCTTGACGTAGCCGTCCGCGTCGACGTCGCCGGGCTCCCAGCCGGGCGAGAAGGCTCCACCATCCGGACTGTCATCAACAGGGACGGTGACGAGTGGGAGGTCGGCGATGGCCATGTCGGGGGCACTGGCAGACTGGTCGAAACGACCGTTGTGGACGCTCCCCCGTCCGCGGTCGCGCCGTCCGCCCTCGTGGACACCGTCGGCGCCGCCGCCGTGACGAGGAACGAGAGTGTAGGAGCCATCGATGTGGAAGACGACCCAATCATCGATGTACTCGTAGGCTGTCTCGTAGGGGCGAGGAACGACAGACGAGGCTGCTATCCATCGCCGCCGGACGCAAGGCCAGATGTGGGGACCCTCGACTCCGTCGGCCAGAGCAGCTGCGTAGGCCATGTCAACCTGACAACGCCGGTCAACAGCAGCGGCGTAGTCGACGGGAAAAAGGGAGCAGGTAAGCGGGGTGCACCCACGCTCACGGGCGACGGTGAGCCGCAGGAGCTCGGCGAGATCGGCGGTGCAGAGGTCGTCAAACCACGCGGCCGTGAAGGTGGCCCGGAAGGCGGCGCCCGGTGTCGCGCAAGGCGCAATGCCCCCGACGACGTGAGCGCCGTCCTTGGTCCCCAGAGGGATGAAGGCAGCAGCACTTGCGGAGAGGCGCAACGAGGGGGTCAGAGCCTCCTCGATGTCGGCAGGGCGAAGAAGGACCGGCACCACACCGCCGCAGGCACCGGCGGCGTCTAGAGCAGCCGTGTCGCCGGCCAAGATCCTGCCCCGCAGCTTGGAGAAGGTCTCGGGGGGAAGGAGCTTGGTGAGTCGGCCAGCGAACTCACCCTCGCGGTCAACCAGGGGATGAGGATGGGCAGCACTGCAACGGTCGTAGAGCCAACGCGCGGCGCGGCCAGGGACCCGCGCAACGCAGGCGGCGACGCAGACGGCGCGCCACGGCAGGGCAGCGCACAACACGGCAAGGCGCCGGAGAAGGCGCCCCGTCGAGGTGAAGAGGAGCTCAGCGATGCTCATGTCAGGGCTGGTGAGCGATTGGTCGGCAAGCCCGTTGTGGATAGAGCCCCGTCCACGCTCGACGCGAGCACCAGTCGCACCCGAGATGTCGTCGAGCGCGTCCATGTCGCCAGATGGCGGGGACGGTGGGGGGGTCAGCGCGAGCAGCCCACGGATGGTGTCAGTGAGCTCCTTGGTTTCGGAAAGCGCAAGGGCAGTGCTCTTGGGAGGATCAGCGCGTTGGCCCCCGCGGCCCCCGCCCCGGGAGCGTCCTCCGCCGCCCGTGCCCTTGCCTCTGCGGCCGCTCTCGGTCGCCCCTCTCTTGGCCCGGTTCTCATTCCACCAGGAGTCGTGCCCCGCAGCACGAGCCTCCTTCTTGAGCGCGAAGATGGCTTCGCGCCCAAGTCCAACGAGCTCAGGGCACTCGTCGAAATAGTGCTGGAGGGCGCCCTTACCCTTGAGGAGGCAAATGGAGCAGTCGCGGCGCGCGGGGCGTCGGGGCGGGAGAACGTCGCCGGCGGTGCTGGCGCTCGCAGGTCTCCGCGGCGGCCGCCGTTGATCGGAAGCGAGGGAAGCGGTAAGCAGCTCAACGATCCTGGCAACGCGGGGGTCCTCGTCACCGCCGTCGGCCTCGTCGGCCCCACGGCCGATGCCAGCGGCGGCAGCTGCGCGCACGACGGGGCCCGCGCTCCGGGCACTAGCACAAAGTGTGGTGCCGTCCCGGTCGTACCGGCGGCAGACCTCGACGATCGCGCTCAGCAGGGACCGGCACTCGGAATCAGCGGTGTCGGCGTCCTCATCGGCCTCGCCGATCCCCTCAAGAACCTCGGTCTCATCCATGTCCTTGATGACGACGCTGCGCCTCGCGCAGACGATGGCGTTAAGCGCGGTGTCGACATCGGACCGGAAAGACTCACTGGTAAGCTCAGAGAGGAATCTGCGGAGGAGCGCAGTGAGCTGTGTGGGGTTGAGCCGCTCGTCCTCAAGCCAACCGTTGGCCCGGGTGAGGCGGAGGTAACGCTGCCGGAACTCGGAGTGGACCCGTCCACTCTGCGTGCCAAAACCGGCGGCAAGAAAAGGCTTGACGCCGACGGTCTCGAGGACAAGCTTCTGAAGCTTCGGCCGGACTCCAGCGATGGTGGAGCGGATGGCGGCCAAAAGGGCAACAGAAGTGGCACCAGCGCCGCTGATCTTGGCGGCCTTCTCGCGGTAGATGGCCCGCAGCGCGTCGTCGGAAAAGAAGGCCTTGAGCAGCGCCTCGGTGACAAGGGTGTCGATCCGCTTGATGACGCGCTGGGAGACGACGGTCTCGGCCACAATAGCAGCCTGTTTCTCACTCACCGACTTGTGGACAGTTACGACCTGCGCAAAGTCGTCGGCGGTGGGCGACCGGTCGTCATCGGCGACGTACTCGAGCAAGCCGGAAATGCCGCGCAGCTTGAGCTGCTTCAGCTCGTAGCGCGAGTAGCGCACCGCATCGTGGCTGGTGCAGCAAATAGTGGGCGCGATGTTGTCAATGTAGACTGCGCCATTCGTGACGAGGAAAAAGCCGACGCCTTCGCTGGTTTGCAGTCGGCTCCACTCGAGGAAAGTGGCTAGGTTCGCCGCAAGCCCGTCGAGGGCGGCGGCCGGAACGAACTTGCACTCCGTTACCAGTGTATCGGCATTATGTTTAGCGCCTTGCAGGATATCCCGAGTTTCGGAATGCTCCAAGGCTTTGGTGGGCGTGTCAGGCATGGCCTGAGCAGGGATAGCGTGTCGGGCTTCACCAAAGGGCTGACGCGACCAGTCGAGCCGCTGCCACGTGCAAGCCCCACCCGGCTGGCGGGTGGATCAAGGGGCGTGCCGCC
>OJDY01000100.1_pt1 | contig 10786 bp, 1 predicted proteins | sample 1592931 | NCBI WGS metagenome assembly OJDY01 (sample SAMN05416734, study PRJEB24817) | seawater metagenome | isolation source: Sea water | place: Canada:Atlantic | collected 2013-07
ACTCTGTCCTCCGCGCCGCTGCCTAGCTCCACACTGATCTTTATGGCCGCCGCTGCCGCCGCTCAGCCCGGTGCCAACGCACCAACGGCGACATACGACGCTAAGCTCACGCTTGCTTTCGGCGGCGACGTCCTTTCGGACGCAAACTTTGATGGTTCCAGCCTGGGCATCCCGCTCAGCCTCAGTCAGAATCATTGGCTGAGGAAGGCCTCAGGCGGCGCCGCCACAGTGACGTGGCACGAGATGGAGACGGCTTGCGCATTAGCGCTTTACTTTGACGGCGACAATCTTGCCGTGCCCGTGGCTACCTCTGCCCTCAGCTTGCAAACTATGGCTGATGTGGCTCGAGCAGCCCTGAACAAGGGGTACTTGCCAGAGGACCACGGCGGCACGACGGAGGCGCTATACCACTTTAGCGCTTTCGTTCGCGAGGCGCGCTCGCTGTCTCCGTCCGCTTTCACGGTCGAAGACCCCACTGCGTTCGACACCCTTCCAGCTGTCTCTGGAAACCGAGTGTCTCCCGACATGCAGTGGGTCTACTCTTTAACGTATGGCATGTGCGTCGACGACGACGGGGATGCTGTGTCCCTGGCAGCCATTCTCGCGGTACTTCCTGGTAGGTACAACCGCGGCGGAAGGGCTTCCACAGAGTTCCAATACTGCGTCTCCGAGCTTTTCCAAATTGTGAAAGAGGAGCAGTCTGCGTTTCACAACTTGGTTCCTGCAAGGCAGGCGATGTGCGTCGCCGCGGAAATTGGGGCGAGGGTACCTAATCCGTGCCTCCTGCTCAGCTTCCCTCCTCGTAAAGCATATGCCCAAGCACAGCTGTTCCGGCGCGAGAACTACGCCTTGAACAAGCGCTTCCTCCAGTGTTGGGCTATGGCCTTCCCGCACTTGAGGCAGCTCTTCACCGACAGATGCTCAGCTCGGGAGGCGTGGCAGTTCGCCGCTCGTCTCCTAGGGGCCGATCCTGCTCTCGAGGCACTGGCAGCCTTGGACTCCAAGGTTAAGAGGTTGATCGCCGCGGTGGAGGGGAACACTGATATCGCCGCCACTGATATCCAGGCAAGGGTCTCTGAGATGGAGACGTTGCTCGCATCTATGACCTCGAGAGCAGTGGGCAGCACTTCGTCCTCCAGCCTCACAGCTTCAGCAGCGGAGTCTTCCCTCGATCACGCCAAGCTCCTCTCGAAGCCGATCGTCAAGCAGATGATTGCCGCTCTGGAGCCCCTTAACACGGTGCCCTTGGTTACTCATAGGGTCATCAAGGAGCTCCTTACCAACCCCTGCTGCGTCGGCTGGAAGTTCATGCACGGTGCCAGCTTCACGCACCCCATCTTTGCATCGATAGCTTCGTGCAAGACAGCGCTCCCTGTCCAAGATGCATTCAAGCGCATCATGCTGACTGCATCTGACGGCACCATCAAGTCGGACAAGTACTACTTGTTTAACGCGGGCAAGAATGGCGCCTGCACCCTTCCAGAGCAGCTCATCAAGGGGACCTTCGCTTCCTCTACGGCTATCACCTGCAACTTCTGGCTCGAGGCTGTCTCGCCGCGAATTCAGGCACTGCGAGGCCCCCACTGCGTGCCGGCGTGGTGTGATGCACTGGCCACCTCCAGCCCTGACGCCATGTTCTCGAATGAGTACATGCTAAGGGTCGGCCAGACGCACCTGGTCAAGGCCTTCACGTTCATAGGCGTGCCCGAGTCAGGCGACGATTCATTAGCGGCGCTGCTGTCCTCCCTGCTCGAGCAAGCGGAGCGGATCGACAACTTGCCGGATTCTATCCAAAGCTCATACCGCCCCCTGGAGCTCAAGGAGACCAAGGAGGCGGCTAGGGACCTCCTCCGCTCCGCTGCGATCGACGCCTTCGCGCAATTCGCTGCAGCTATTCAAATCATGCACAGTACTCCAGCGCTCGACGCCGAGCGCCCCAAGGATTTCGTGCCTCCAGCTGGTAACGCTCGCGTCACCCTGCAGACGCTGGATGCGGCTATCAAGCCCATGGAGGCGGAGCTCACGCTGCACCAAGCTGTTAACAGACGCAGGACGCAGCCTGTGGACTCCTCTGCCGCCTCCGCCGTCGGCGCCCCCTCACCCTCCGTCGCCTCCCTCGCCTCCCTCGCCGAGTCAGGTGTCAGCCCCTCCGCTGCCCCCTGGCTTAACACCTCGCCCGCCTTCACCGGCTCCGCTTCTACCCTCGGACCGTCGGCCTCCGAGGTCGGCACACCCACCCCTCCTCACGGCGCCGCGTATGGTTATCCGCCGCCCTTTCCAATGCCCTTCCCTCCCGGCATGCCTCCACCTTTCTACGCTCCTTCGTGCGTTGGCGCCTTCTCGCAGCCGGCTTCGGCTCCTCAACCGCCCATGCCAACGGGCCCGCCGCCTCAGAAGAAGGGCTCTTTGGCCCATACCCTCCAGTTCGCAGGAGGGGGGGTTTGGGCCTCCACCTCTCAAGGCCTCCGGTGGTGCGGCGCGAAGCACCAGGGCTCCTCGCCTTTCGACATCACCAAAGCCTGCGCGGCCGCGGTGCTGCCCGACGAGATGGACAGGGAACTCTATTGCACCCGCCAGGCTGGTTGCAAGCACCTCCTCAGGCACGGCTACACCCGCGTTTGCTCGCCGAAGATGCTCTCGCAGCACGAGCTCGTCACGAAGAAGACCGCGCCGGATTCCGAGCAGACCAAGAACAAGAAGCCCAAGGGCAAGGGAGGCGGCCGCAGCAGCCGCGGCCGCGGCAACTAGGAGGCGGCGACGAGCATTTTGCGCTCGTGTAAGCCCTGCACCCCCCTGCCACCTCAGCCCGCCGATGTCGAGACCTCCGCCGGCGGGTCCTCCCAGGTCACGTACACCGCCGCCGTACTGGCGCCCTGCATGCATCGCCAATGGCGGCTCGCCGCCGGCCGCTCGCCCGCTTTGGACCCGGATCTCTGGTGCTCCTCCTGCCCGACTCCTCCACCTCCGTGGGGCAGGCTCCACCTCGTCGCCGTCGCATGCCCACACGGCTTTGTCGTGTTCCGCCCTCGCCCGCCTCCAGCGGACGCCGTCCACCCCACTATGCCTCCCGAACGCTCGTGTGTCCGCCCCGAGTGCAAGCGCATGGCAGTTTCCCTCGCCGAGGCATCCTCCGCTTCCACCCACCTTCCCCTCCGATCCGATCCCGTCCGATGGCCCGGGGAGGTCGACATGCGCGCCCCCAACGCCGATTCCCTCTTTAAGGATGCCACCTCCGCTCCGTTCGGCGCGGTCGCCTTCCACGAGCATTCGGGATCCTTCCGAAACGCGTGGGCCCATCTCGGCGTCCATGCCGCCTCGATCGCCGACCGCCCATCCTCAACCCTTCCCGCCCGCGACTCCATACATTTCATAGGGGACGTCCGCAAGTGGCATGCTGCCTACTCGTGGACGATACCTCTCGCCACCGCCAACCCGGATTGCCACGTCGCCACCCTCGCCGTTGAACGCGCGGCGAAGAACCGCTGGCTGCACTATCTTCGCAGCGGCGCGATGGCAGACGCCATCTACCACGTGGTATGGACTCTGCACTCGGCTTCGAGGGTCGCTCTAGAACAGCCCCCCACGCTCTTCGAGCAGATCCTCGGCGAGCCTTCGGCACGGACTACCCTCGCCGCCTTTGGCGTTCCCAGGAGGAAGGACTGGTTGTGGTGGCTGGTCAACTTGCCCCCGGTTAGGCCAACTGGCCCCCCTGTGCCGGAGCCGCCCTCCGAGCACAAGGCCCACAACCAGTTGGACAAGGAGCGCCGCTCCATCGCGCGCGCCGAGACTCCTCCCTCGTTCGCCCGCGCTCACGCCGAAGCCTGGCTTCCTCTCCTTTCCCAGCCGACCCGCCGTACCCACGAGGAGTCCAGGGCGTGGGGGGGGGTGGCCCTGTCGACGCACGCCTCTTTCGCCCTCGCTCGCCTCACCCTCGTCGCCGCGGCCCGGATCGCCCCGCGTATGCCCTCGCCGCAACCCGAAGTCGCCATCTCCGTAATTCCGATGGCACGGCTGCAGGATAAGCTCTTGGTTCTCCAAGCGAGCACGGGGCTTTTCGGGGCGGCTCTCGAGTCCAAGCCTATGCTCGAGGCAACGGCGCGCGAGATCGCCAGCTCTCTCGCGTGCTCCGCAGAACCCACTCTCGCGCACACTCACACGGAGGGCCCGACGCGCCACTACCTCTTCTCAGTCCCCCCCGACACCATGCCGGTGCAAGAGGACCTCGAGTTCGAAGACGTGTTTTGGGCGCCGCCTCGGCCGAAGGACGACTCTCCCATCCAAACTCTCCTCGCCATCGTCACGCAGCGGATGCACCATTTGTTCAACCCGTCCGTCCGCGGCTCGGAGAACATCGGAACCCTCGGGGACGCGAAGCCCCTCATCAAGGGAGCCGAAGCGAGCGCCTGGGCTCGAGCCCCCGGCCGCCCTGGCGCGCGGGCCGAGTGGGACGCCCTCGTCGATGCCGACGACGCCGCTGCCAGCCGCCTCAAGCATGAGCTGCGCCGCGCGGACAGGGGTAACGGCCACATGTCCGAATGGGCGGCTACGGTCCAGTCCCTTCGAGACTGGGCCCACGAGGTCGACTTTCCGCCTCAGGGCCCACCCTCCATCCTTTCAGGGACTCAGTGGACCCTCCTGCCCGACATCTACGCCGTTCCATCGCCCTTTCCGCTGACATCTCAGATGCTGGCCCGCCTTCCGCCCCAAGCGCTGCCCCCCGGACCGGTGCCCACCCACGCCGACCAAATCCTGGTCGACTGGGCCGCCCGACGCCTCTTTCAAACCGCCGCAGCCGTGGGCAAGCGCGAGGCCTACTTCTTTTTCAACCCTCCCCCGCCGCCGGGCTCTTCCAAAGAGCTCACCGACGCGTGGATGGCCGCTGCTCCCCCTGCGCCCCCCGACCTCATCATCGGAGACGGGGGCTTTCGCCAGATTCCACACGCGGACGGCTGTGGTTTCTGGCGCGCTAACGCGGTCATCTTCGACGTGTCGGCCGACGGCACCGCCACTTTGCTCGACACTTCAGCGGAGCCGTATTCACACTGGTGCGTGGAAGCGCTCCGGAGGCATTTCGACCCGGCCGACGACCTTGAGCTCCTCTCGCACGTCTTCGAGGGGCTGCGCTGCAAGGCTCCCCGCCCGCGCCAGATGCGCCTGCTTGCCAACATGGACTCGCTGGCGACGCACGTGCGCCCCGTCGCCGAGGACATAGCTAAGCTTGCGGACGGCGGCATGTACAAGGTGCGCCCCCTGCAGTGGCTGACCGGCCCCTGGGCGGGCGCCGAAGGCAGGATCTGGCCCGTCGCTACGCTCCCTGCATGGACCTCTCCAGTGGGCGCCGTCGACAAGAAGGGCAAGCCGCTAGAGAAGCGGCGCATCTCGAACGGCTCGGCGCCTTACCGCAAGCCTAGGGCGTGGGAGGACTCGCACGGCGACGCCCAGGGCATGCCCACGGGCCCCGAGTGCCTGTCTTTCAACGAGCTCTCCGGCCCCATGCGCCCTCCTCACGACTCCAGCGTCTGCACCTCTCCCTTTTCCACCACCGCATGGGCCTCACCCTGCGATTACTGCCGCGCCCCCGTCCCCGACGCCACGGCCGGCGAGCACGCGTGGTGGGGGCGCCTCTATTGCTGGAGGTGCTGGCGAGCGGGCGACGCGATCGCCTTCGAGCCGCTCAAGTGGCACAAGGAGCGCAAGCACACCGCCCACACGGTTTACCAGGCCGACGTGGCCCTCGCAGCGATGGCGGCCGTCGCCTCCGACTCCATCTACACAGTCACCACCGACTACCGGTGGTGGTTCTGGCAGTTCGGCACCCACCCCACCGAGTACTGGACCTCGCAGTTCCTGGCGGTGGTCAAGATCGGCGAGTTTTACGCGGTGTGCCTGGTCGGCGAACTGGTCGCCAACATGGGCCGTAGCCCCGTGTCCAACATCGCGTCCGCTGTCGGTAGCCGCCTGCTTGAGCCGATACGGCGCAGGGCCGACGAGCGAGAACCTCGCCTGCGGCGCGGCGCCCCTCAGGCGCTTCTCGACCTCCTGGGCAGGCGGGCCGAGATGCACGGCGCCGAGCAAGCGCGCCTCTTTTGGATGGGCTGCTTCACTGACGACGTGATCGCGAAGGTCGTCGGCGCCCAGCGCGCGGCTCTCATCGCGCGCGATTTCAGCGAGCTCAACGCGGAGTGCAACGTGTGGCTCGCTGACCTCACGAAGTGCGCGATCGGCACCATCGCCACGCACATCGGGGGAAGGTTCCTTCCCAACGCGCGCCTGGGAACTATAGCCCCGGACAAGCGAGCGCGCGCCCTGCACTCGTGCAGGGCTATGGTCGAAGGCTCGCTGAGCTGCGACGACTTCGAGAGCGCCCAAGGCCTCCTCGGCCACGTCGTCGACATCTTGGTCCTCGACTCCACTCTCCTCAACGGGCTCGGCCGCCAGCGCGCCTTCGCTTTCGCGCACCACCTCAGCGCTGTCAAGCTCTCGGCCAGCTCGACCGAGGCGCTGGAAACCTTGGAGGCGCGCATCGCTGTCACGGCGACCGCCTCGATATACACGGCGGTCAACGCCTCCTCCACACCCCTACCGCCCGAGCGCCCCCTTGCAACCTCCATAGTCATCTCTTCGGACGCTTGCACGGGCAGCCACAGCGAAACCACCGGCGCCCTCGTCGACCCCAAGGGCGCCCGCGATCCGGCCATTTTCGCGCACGCGCTCGGGCTCTTCTATCGATACCCACTCAACGGCGAGTGGCGCCGCGTCCATATCACGGTGACCGAGGTTTTGGGCCCGGCCCTCGCGGCGCTCGTGATAGCCCCTCGGTTTCCGCGCTCGAGGCTGCTCGTCCAAGGCGACGCCTCTACGGCGCTCGCCTTTCTTCGAGGCCGCCCACACTCGGAATGCTTGCAGCGCATTTACCACTTGTGGCGCGGTTTTCCTCACGTCGCCCCCTTCCTCGAACGAGCCTGGGCCGAGCACGTAAGCGGCATCGGCAACACCGTCGACGACGCGGGCTCAAGGGGTTTCTGGCACGTCCTGTACGCGTACGCGGCGGCGATGGGGGTCCGCCTCTCGGAACTCCCGATCGACGGCCTCGCCAGCGTTTTCATGAGTCAGGCCCTCGCCATCGCGCTTGAGTACTCCCCCGTGGCCCCGATCACAGCCGCCGATACGCGCCGCTACACCGCAGCCCTCCCTCGAACGGCGGACCCCTCTCAGGAGGGCGGCGACGCGCAATTTTACGCGTCGACCTCCCTGCCACTGGGGCATCCGTCGACCCCTTCCACTACGAGGCTGGGAGCGCAGGCGCCCCCTCCGGCGCCTCCAGTCCTTGCCGCGCCGTTCCGGTCGAACAAGCCTATCCCAGCCTGGCCGCTTCCGGACGAGCCAGCGGCACGTGCTCGCGCTACGTCCTCGGCGCGCCTTCGATCGTCGGGCTCGGCTCCACCGGCCGCCTCTCGAGCCAACGCACGCGCCCCATACGCCCCGATACGGCGGAACCGCTGCGGAACGTGCCAGCGCCAGGGGCACAACCAGCGGACTTGTCCAGAAAGGCGCGCCCGGCGGATGGGCGAGGAGCACGAGGACGAGGCTCGATCGGCGCCGTCCGCGGCACTCTCTCCGCCGGCGCCGCGGCGGTATCACTGCCGCATCTGCCTGCGCCCGGGGCACAATCGGCAGACCTGTCCGGAGCGGCACGCGCAACGGAGCGACAGGGGATACGCGGACGAGGCCCGCATCGAAGCTCCGTCCGCCGGACCCTCCCTTTCCGCGCCATCCGCGGCGACCCCGCGCGCGGACGAGGCCATAATTTACATGTCCGACGCGGAAGTCGAGCCGGCCACGCAGGCCTCGGACGGCGACAGCACCCAAGCGGGAACCCCCGTCGCCCTCCTTGACGCGCGCATCACGGCGCTTCGAGCGGCCACGGCCACCACGGCGACAGCCGAGCGCCGCTTGCTGGACCGCTTCGGCCTCCCCGCCTCCCAGTGGCACGAGCGAGAAGGCCACCTTGGCTCTGACGTGCTGGAGCTGATAGCGCGCTATTTTGAGCCTACCTCAGCTCAACGCGCGCGTGCGCAAGCCTGCCGCCGCGCGGCAGAGGAAAAGAGGGTCTTCCGCCAGATGGCGTGGGTCCTCACCTATTGGGGGCCCATCCCTGCCTACCCCGAGCCCGCGACGCCTCTCAACGGTCTAGGGCCGACAGTCGCGCAGAAGGCGCGAGCCCTAGCTTGCCGGGAGGCGGCGCTGGAGCGCCGCGAAGCCAACGAACTCTCGAAGCGGCGCGCGGTCCGCGAGGCGAACCGCCGGGCCGCGCTCGCAGAGCTGGCCCCCTCGTGGGACAGCGCGGCTCCCTTTCCAATGGCCGTCCATCGCCCCTCTCCGGAGCTCGGGCCTTCCTCCCAGTCTCCGCGGGAGGACGAGGCCATCGTGCACATGACCCTTCTCGGCCGAGGACGCAAGCGGGACGCCTCTCCCCCGCGTTCCCGCCCAAGCCCAGGGCATCGCCCCTCCCCTTCGCCTAAAGGCGCAACATCGAAACTGCGCCTCTCGACGCCGCCGCCGAGCACGCCGCCGCGGCCCCGGTCCACAAGCCGCTCGAAGCCGAGACACTCGCGCCTCAGCGCCGGCCACCTCCCGGTTACCACTCCACCCGGGCAGCCCGTCGCGCCAGGTCCTGCGGCCCCCGCCCCGCCCGCGCGAGCGGCAGCCACCGAGAGCGAGCACTTCCGCCTCGCCAGCCCGAGCCGCCGGCACCCTCCTCTCGCCCCGGGCGTTCCCCTGCACGCCACTCCGCCAGGCTCCCTGCAGGAGCCCCCTCCGGAAGCGAGGCCGGCAAACGCTAACGCGCTACGTGCCATGGTTTCTAAGCGCCTGGCCCACCGCCTCTCGAACGACACCTCAGCGTATGCGCTATGCGCCGCCGACAAGCACCGCCTGGCGGAGCTCGTCAGCAATGTCTCCGAGACCAACATCCAGTCGCGGGCCCCCACCACCAGGGGCAAGGACAACTGGGGATGGCAATGGTGGGTGCGCGCGTGCGCCGACATGGACACGCCTCCGATCCGCTCTACAGACACGCTGTTCGAGGATCGCGAGGCCCTCCTCGCGTCCCACGCCGTCCTCTTCGCTGCCCGCAACATGCGCCCCGGGCGCAAGGGACGCGCTCGCGCCGACCCCCACAGCGCTTGGGAGGCCTATACCAAGGCGCGCCTCCTCCTCGCCGAATGGGGGTGCGCGCTACCAAACCTCGCGCGCGTGCGACGCACGCTTCGAGGCCTTCTCCGTTGCTTCATTGCCGAGTTCGGAGACGATGTCCTTTGCCCGAATCGCAAGCAGCCGTTCTCTCGCGCGCACGAGAAGGCCATGCTCGCTCTGCTCGAGGGCCGCGCCATCCCAGGCTGGTCTCCACAGTCACACGACATGCTCATCGGCGCCACCGCCTTCTCCCGCTGCACCGCCGCGAGGAAGGGCGAGCTCTGCGCCGACAACGCGCACCCCTTCACGAGGGCGCATTTGGCCTGGTTTATCGCAGGGGTGATTCTCGCGCCCATCCCCGAGAACATCAAGAGGGCAAATCGATTGCGGATCACCCCGACCGCGAGCAAAGCCGACCCCTTCAATATTAACTGGGGCGGCATTCACATGTGGTTCGACATCGTCCCGGGGGAGCACTTCAGCGTCGCGCTCGCAATGCAACGCCTCGAGCTCTCATCCCCGTGTCCCCCCGAGCTGCGCTCCTCGTACCCTATTGTCTTCGACCCCGAGGCCCCGCACTCGGGCACACCCAAGCCCGTCTCGGCAGCTTGGCTCGCGCGTCGCTTCAACATCCTTATGGTGACGGCCCTGGGCCCCGAGGTGGCGGCGGTGCGTTCGTGGCACTCCTGGCGGGTCACGCTCGCCTGCGCATTGCGCGCAGCGGTCGACTCCAACCACCCCGACGGCCGAGACCTCACCCTTGTTAAGGTCTTCGGCCGCTGGCGTAGCGACTCCGCGGTCCAGCTTTACGGCCGCCTTTCGCCCGCGGCCTACGCCGGCCACGTCTCGGCCTCCCTCCGCGCAGACGCGGCCAACGTGACTGATCCAGGGGCAATGGAGGCCGCTATGGCCAGCATTGACCCCCTCGACGTCATCGCGGGGGTCTCGGCGGCAGCGGCCGACGACGAGCAAACTTCGCTCGCATCATCCGCCGAGGCACGCCCGGCAGCGCCGGCGCCGGCACCACGCGCGCCGCCCCTATCCACCCCCGCGCCGAAACGCCAGGCCAAGACGTCAGCCGCCGCTCGGCCTCGGATCGCAACTCAAAAGCGCCCGCGCCGTCCCGGAGGTTCCTTGGTTTTGGTCCCCGCCCGGTGCTTCCCCGACGAAAGTTGCCCCGAGAACGGAGGCCGCGGATGGGACGCTGTGGCCGCAGCGCCGAAGGAAGGCACGGTTCTCGTCACCTTCACTAACGCGCGCGACGCCTCCGGCCGCTCGTTTGGCGGTGTGCGCATGCTCGCTGACGCTCTCGAGCCCCGCGAGGCCGCCTCTGAGCCAGCCTCGCGGCCGCCTGCAGAGCCAGCTTAAAGCCGCTCTCTCAAGGCCAGTCTCATGACCGCCTCCCCGATAGGCGGATTCGACAGCCCTTCCCTTGGCCAGCCTCACGGCCGCCTAAAGGAACGCCTCGTGCCTACTCGTCCTTCGAGCCAACTCCGGGACAGGGCCAGCCCAACGGCCGCTCTACCAAGGCCAGCCTCGAGCCGCCTCCCTTAAGAGGGCCAGCCTTAGCCCCTGTCTCTTATACACATCT
>OJDY01000104.1_pt1 | contig 10642 bp, 2 predicted proteins | sample 1592931 | NCBI WGS metagenome assembly OJDY01 (sample SAMN05416734, study PRJEB24817) | seawater metagenome | isolation source: Sea water | place: Canada:Atlantic | collected 2013-07
CCTCTTCGTCGGCAGCGTCAGATGTGTATAAGAGACAGGGGCAGGGCCTTGCAGTAGTCACTGCCTTGAACCTGTTGTAGCAGCCCCCCCGAGAAAGTCCCGGTTCGAAAATAGGAGGGGCCCCTGGTGGTGCAGAAAACAGGGACCCTGCGTGTGCGCCGGGCACCAGCCGGTGTGCGGCAGGCAAGGGGGTTCGTGTCGCCTCCGACTCGGTGCCGTCGCCAAACTCACTCTGATGTGGGGGGAGGGGCCCCTCGGGACTCGTACTCACCTCCACACATGGCGCCCCATGAGAGGCGGTATTCCCCTCCCCCGCAGAAAACGCCGAACATGTACCTTCCGCCGGCGCCGAACATGTATCGGTAGGGGGAGGGGGGGGCCCCTCGGGACTCAAACTCACCTCCACACATGTCGCCCCGTGAGGGGAGACGTCCCCCCCGCTCGCACTTTGACCGGTAGTAGTCAACGGCGCCCAAGGGGAAGCTGTAGAAAATGGGTTTCCTTGTGGGTCACTTCCTTCACTCCTCCTTGTGACGCCTCCCCCCTTGCGTCCTTCGTCTGGCACGTCAGTACCTGTCGGCGTCACAGAGGAGGACTCGGCGATTGCCTTACCCGCGGGCATCTCGCCGAGCACAAATAAGCCAGGTGGCATCCTGCACTCCCTCGGCTCCCGTCTTCCCCCATCCTGGGAGACGCTCACGGTGGCACTGCTCTTCCTGCTGACTGCAGGCGACAGACCAGTCAAATCCTGATCCGGCAAAGTGCGCACCTTTTCAATCGCTGCGGCTCGCTGGTCCGAGAGCCTGGCGGTCAGTTGGGGGGGCCTCTCGGCCGCCCTCCCCGACTCGCTCAACTCCGGACAGCTGGGATCGTCTGCCATCGCACCCTCCGACGACAGAGACGTCACCCTCACGCCACAGCCCACATTCTTGTCGGTCGCCTCGGACTCCACCGAGCCGCCGCTCGATTCCTCCTCGCCACCCCATTCGGCCCTCGTGCGAAGCCCCTCCGCCGAGCCACTCATGCTGGAATCACCCCCAGCAGTCATCTTGGGTGTGTCATCCACGTCAATCACTGGTATGACTGCACCCCTGCTTCTTCCTGACGTTGCCTCCCCGATCGAACATGCTCCAGCGCACCTGTCGCCTTCATTTCGTCGATCGAGCCCCCCGCGTCGCCTCCCTCGGCGTCGCGCCTTTCGAGCGCATCGCCTTGTTTGGCTCCGCGGGGATCCGAGGCATCACGAGTCCTTGTTGGAACCCTCGTCGTCGTCCCCCTTAGCTTTGGACTCCCTGGACAGAGTAAGCGCTCTCTTGCCAGCTCGGCACATCTCGCCTCCCTTCAGAAGAGTGCACCATGAACGCCCGCAGAACACACAGCCGCCTTTGGAATCAAGGAGGGCCCTGGGAGCCTTCGCCTTCTCAGATTGTTCAGCGGGTTTGATCTCCCTGAGTGGGGTCAGAGCATCCTCCATCATCGCCTTCAGAGCAGTGAGGGCGCTGCTGACCTCTGTGTTGCCCGCCTGGCTCGCGGAGCCCGGCAAGCTGGTGTAGCCTCCCATCGAGCCTGCCTCAGATAGTGCCGGCGCCACCCTCTCCAGGGCAATTGCCTTCGCCTTGCCTGCCCCAACTGCCACTGCATGCAGTGCACTGTTGAAGGCCGTCACCTCTGGCATGCCCAGGCCTAGGTACTCCTCAAAGAAATAACCATGCAGGTAGGCAGCCTTGACATTCCAAACCCCGACCGAGTTCTTGTCCGCTTGCAGAAGGACTCTAGTGAGTTGTACGCACGCCAAAGTCTTGCCGGCCTTCGTCAAAGCCTCCATTGTGTTGAGCACCCAGACGGGAAAACGCGTCTCATTCTTGATGGCGCGCGCCAAGGTCAAAACATCGCCTTCTGAAGTCTTGCTGTGCATTCTGACATATCCTTCATGTCTGGTGATGTCTATCTTCCCCCCCGATGAGCCACCTCCGAGCCGGAAGTCGCGATTCCACCACCTGATTTCATCGTCTGTGGGCATCCTGCCCAAGTAGAGGATGAAAACTGTGACTGCATTGCAGCACTGCGACTTAAAGTCGCCTGCAGCTGCCTCCGCGAACTCCCTTGTCAGCTTCGCTCGCACAGCCTCCGAGAGTGCGACTCCCGATCCCTCGAGGATCTTCACAGCCTTTTCTGCAGGGCCCAAGGCGTTGTTCTCCAACGACACGTCGTCTGCAGTCACTGCTGTCGCGCCGCGCTCCGCCACCGAGCATCGAGCCCTTCCCCAGGCTATGAAGACCGCCGCATCGCGCTTCCCATCAAGGCCCGCATCCTCCAAGGTCCCTTGCCAAATGTCCGTCCATTCCTCCAAGGTCTCCTTGGTGACGTCTAGCCCTAGCTCAGCTAGTGGCTCGCCCATCGCAGTCAGATGCGCGACGAGCTGCGCCTGCACGGGCTCGCGAATCTTATGGCCCCCATAAGCCCTCGCGAATTCAGCTCGCAACGCGCTCTGCCCGACGTCATCCAAGGCCACGGCTCCCGCCATGCTCGAAATGCGGAGCGGCAAATGGGCCTCGTCACTGCTTCGCTGTCAAATATCTGGCGAGGTGCCCGCTGAAATGTCCCAATTTCCCCTAAAAGCCCGGAATCAGCTGGAATTTCATTCCTGCTTCCTTGACTACTTGATCTCTCTCTCATTTGTTGCCAGTTCCCTGCGATGTCCTCTGGCCATCTGGCGACAACCCGGCTGTTTCGACCCCCTACGGCAACCTCTCCTTCCTTGCCTAATCTTCACACTCAAGACTCCCGTAGGGAAGAGAGGGGGGTGGGGAAATTGTGCCAGAGGTGACATCGGCCCTATAACGGGTACTTATGTCTAAGCTCAACTCGCTATATCTGCCACCGACAAGTCGGTAACGAATACGTGAGTTAATCTTAGCCAATGTTACCCGTTATGGCCTGGGGGTCATACACGCAACAACAAACCAACCCCTGGCAAAACCAGAAACTGAAGGTGGCGGCGCGCGGTCGCACGCCTGGCTTTAGCGCATTGAGCGCTGCTTGTCATAGCCCTTCCCCCAGCGCGCGAAGTGTGCCTCACGATGATTACATCATCGATGTGACCAAGCACCGCCGCTCCCTGTCCATTGAGGTTTCGTAATGAAGTTGCATTTCCTTGGAGTAGAAGGCCTCCTTCCACCCAAACATAATATCAATGTCTCGCGACGTCGCTCCTGTCAAATGCATGGTGCGTCGCGCCACCGTGTCAGCGCACCTGCGACAGGAATGATGCCCCCACATGGGAGCGTCCAGCCCCTCCAGCTCCATCTCCGGGTCTGGCGAGTCCGCGTTCGCGAGTTCATACGCCTTGTCGAAATTTGTCTCCATGACAATGTAAGATGAAGAAATCGCCAATGGCATGCACGTAAAGTATTGGCCGCTCGTGGCCCTGAAAAGTGGTCCTGGCATCACTCTGAGGCGCCCCTTCTCTGTGAAGCCTGCTGCGTGTAGCACCGAGATCAGCTCGTCCATCTCAGGTGACTCTTTAGCATCCGCTCCCATCAAGTTGATGTACCTCTTGTCCATAGAATCCCCCGCCAGTCGCTGCTTGCCTCGATAACTGACATAGTCCGCCCAGTGCGAGATCTTCTCGATCTTCGAGGCGCGCATGATTCGAACCACCTTCTCCAGTCGCTCCTCGTCCGCATCATCGTCCTCAGCGAGGGCTACTAGGGACAGACGTAAGACGAAGTAGCTCGGCCTCTCAACCTGGTAACCCCCCTCGATCGTCGTCGTCACCTTGACCTTCGCCTCCCTCCAGTAATCCCTCAACAGCTGGGCCACTGGGACCTGAGCAGAACCCTTCGAAGTCCCCACGCAGTTGACCCATCGCCTGAAACCTGTCTTGGAGTGCTCGATCATGCCTTCGAGCATCTCCTGTCCCGTGGGCTTCCCCTCCCCATCCATCTTGCGCATGATGGCGAGGTTGTTGGCCAGCATGCCATGCGAGTCGCCCCCCCCTAGCAGCTCTCCCACTCGCATGCCCATCATGATGTCCAGCCCGAAGAAAAGCCTGTCTCGCGCATCGGTGGGGAGGTACTTGGGATTCTCTGCCTTGCCCTCAAGCAAAATCCTGATCATCCTCCTGGTGATGGCCGTCCGCTGAATGCCTTCGCTGCCATGCTTCTTGCATAGGTCCCGGTAGAATGCCTTCACCGACGAGTTCTTTGTCACGTTCTGGTCCGGGCGAGTCTTCGCCAGCATCGACCCAGCAGACCTAAAGAGCGTCGTCAGCGATCGCGCTCGCCCCCGTTGAATCACGAGCCATTGCAAGAACATCTTGAACACCTCGGGGTCGTCTGACGGCATGTTTCTCGTAGCACTCGCCCCTCCTCGCGCCTCCATAAACTCGCGCTCCAAATTCTTGAGGTCGGAGTACGTCGCCCCTGTACTCTCCGCCCCGGTCGTCATCTCCAGTAGCATCGCATTTTCGGCCGCCTCCCTTGCATCCTCGCTCATTTGCGCGACGTCGGCGTCCGGATCGAAACTCTGCATCCGACATTCGGGGCATATGAATGCCCCCAGCTCAGCGTGGCCCTTCGAAATCTGGGCGCACTCCTTCCCGTGCAGCTTCGCTTGGCATCCTGGGCGTCCCCGACACACCATAACTGGTACCTCAGTGTTATGGTGTTTGCATGTGCCCGCCAAGCATGCCCGCACTCGCGATCTCCGCGCCTCGCTCACACGCTCGTGGAGTTGCTGATTGCGTTGCTCCGACCCCCTGCTAGCTTTCGGACGAGCCTTCGTGCCATCTGCCCGCACACCCACCGAGGGGGGAGTGCCTTGGTTCGCTTCGGCGGCCATCCTTGCGTCGTTCGCCGACTGACGCGCCATGTTCTGCCGTGCCTTGTCCAGGCACGCCTGGCTGTCGTGAATCATGCCTGTGCCGCCTGGCGTAATGCGTACAATCCCCCCACCATTCGCGCCGTCGCGCGGCGCAAACATCTCATTGCACCCGGCGCATCTCATCCCCGCATAGGTGCATGTGACCAGTGGTTGTCCCGTCACTGACACCTTGCGCCGGACCTCCCGCGTTGACTGCTGGCGGCCAGAGGGTTCACGCGGCTTTTCGAATTGAGTGGGCCCATCCTCCTTGCATGCCAGGGGTTCATACGCGGCAAGAAACTGTACGAAATCCTTTGACCGAACCTGGTCCTCAGCGATCTGTCCCCCCTCCGATCGGAAGCCATATTTCGTCCAGAACCCCACGCTCGCCGTTTGTGAGCGAAGGCCCAGACCGAGCTCGAACCAGTCACAGCCCGCCTTCTCCACCATAGTCCGCACCAGGCGCGATCCTGTCCCTCCCTCCCGTTCGCTTCTTTTGACAAAGAGGCGGAGGAGCTCGAACACCCTTGCGCCGCGCCGCCCGGTCTTGACTCGACCTGCCGCATATCCGATCCGATCAGAACCTCGCATTGCCCACATCATGCGACGGTCCCCTTCGGCCGTCATGTCCATCACTTTTGAACCATGGCAGTCATTGATGAAATCATCGCGTAGAGACAGGTCCCCCACATTCTTCTCATCCTCGCGCCAAGAATCCAGCTCCTTCTGGGCTTCTGAGTAGTCTTCGGCGCACGCGCCATAGATTGGTCGCTGCCCCGTTGATCGCGCCTCATCGGCCTCAGCTCTTCGAACCGACGCGCTCTCGTCAACCTCCATCGCATCGACGCTTGGCGCGCCTCCTTCCCCCTCGCGCGCCCTCAGGTTGCTCATGGGACGTTCTGAGTCGACTGGGTCCTCAAGGCTGGCGATCAACTCCTCTCGAATGAGCGATAGGCTTGGATCTCGAGTGGCCCGCTCGACCACGTCTCGATTGATACTCGCCCTCGCCTCTCGAATAGCGCTTTCGGCTTCCAAGACGTTGAACCGCACCTTGTATGGCGAGCCCTCCTGGCCAGGAAATCCCGTCGGCGCGAAATGATTCGCCACCCACAACGATGCGATCTCCGGTTCGTAGGGTACACCTCCGCTCGCCCAGCTCTTGCCTGGCATACCGTCCCTGCCGAATTCCAAATGGTAGTCGGCGGCTCCTTTGCTCATCCTGTCGCTCCTCCTCAGCAGCTCCGCGCACTTGGGCCGACCGCCTCCCCGATAGTCCTCGAGCGTGATGTACAAACAGCAGCTCCTCCCATCATCCCTTGCTGAAGGAGTCCATTCCGGCAGGTCCTTACCTCGCCTCGCCGTGTAGAGCAGTGATCCCTTCGGCAAAGTCACCACCACGCCTCCCTCACGTCGTACGTAAAGGCTGAGCGGGACCACTGAACCTAGGTGCCGAGGGAAGGATAGGACTAAGGAAGGTCTCCGAGCCGAAATCCGCACCCACCTCCCCGCCCTGTTTTCCTCGAGATGTCTCGAGCCTACATTCAGCCTTGCCACGCACGTGAAGTGTCGCGTAAGGCGCCACCATGGCGCCTCGGGCGCCCAAGGAACGACAATAAGCCCTGATGGGCATGTGTCTCTCATAGTCGTCATGCGTTCTCCAATTCGACTCAAGGCCGTTGCCACTGTCTGATGGGTCGGGTGCGTCCACAGAACCGGTGGACCCCCATGGTTCACTCGGGCCTTGGCGAAGGCCCTTTCCGCCCCAATGAACTCTGTGAAAGTCCCCCACTGATCCTCGAACACTCGGAACGCCTCTTCTGTGAACCGTTGCCTCGGCTCCTCCACCTGCGCCCCCCGACTGGTCTGGTCGGGCCGATGCAACATTTCCCCCGGCGTGTGGATCGGTTTCAGAGTGATATTGAACTCACCACAAATCTGCGCGATGCGTCGGATCAACTCCTGCATGTCTTCGGCTTTGCTGAACATGCCAGTCGTAGCCCCCACCGTCGCTGTGTTGTCGATGTCCACGAGGGCCGTCTGCCCCTGAAGTCGGACACCCCATCGATCCAAGAGGCGGTAGACGCCCAGGAGCTCCCTGAAGTTGATTGGCCTACGCCTCTCTGCGTTGGTGAAGGTCATCACCACCTCCTCTCGACCTCCATCCTTCCAAATGAGCTCGCCACAGGCCAGGTCACTGGCGTCTGTTCCTGTAACAGCGGCGATCCCTATCTGAGGCTTTTCCATAGGCTTGCGATGCGCCACCGGAATGGCGCTCCTCCACCATGCCAGGTCTCTCCAGAAAGCCGGGTTCAGAGCCACCTGGCCCCAGGCCCCCGAATGCGTCCGGACCTTGCCGTGTGCCCAGTCGACCTCTAGCCCCGCGAACTGGCGCAGCATCCCTTGCATGAAAGTGCGCCCCCCTGGGACCACCTCACTCGCGAACACAAGATGTCCCAAGAGAGATGCCAGGTCCTTTGGGTCAGCTTTGGCTCTTGCCCCCTTCATCTCCTCCTCGGCGCTCGGGCGCCTCCCATGCCATTCTTCAAGCATCTTGATGAGCCTCAATTCGCGTCCTTCTGTCAACCCAACGTGCTGGCCCTGTTCCTGGTCGTTGACCAGAAGGAATCCTAAGAACTCAATCGCCTTGGCCGGGCCGCGCCTCTTGTGCAAGGCCCACTGAAGGCCCAGTTCATCAAAGAGTCCTTGCAAGATCTCCATCCCCCTCTGAGTCCGATCCTTCGTGTCACCCACAATCAAGAAATCGTCGACAAACACGAAGACGTGTATGCCCATTCCCGCTACGCGCTGCCTGAAGACGCTACCCACCGCCTCCGTCAAGTCGCAGAACACAAGTGGCGACAGCTTGTATCCAAACGGCAGCGAGCGGCACCACAATAACCGGCCTGTCGCGGGATGCCGAACCATTAACATGTGTCGGCTCTCCCTCGCCACGCCCACTGCCCAGAAACCGTCCCTCAAGTCATACTTCGCGAAGTGCGAATCCGGGCGCACGACCGCCGCGGCATCCCACACCGTCGGCAGCGTGAACGGCTTGTGGCCCACGCGCTCGTTTGTGTAACATGAGTAATCCTGGGCTGCCCTCCACTTGTCGTCGCTCTGGTGAACGATCGTCCAAGGATGCGCTGGCGCCCGCGCCAGACACTCGTCGACCAGGGCCGCTGGCACAGGCTCCAAATGCCCGACGAGAAGGGCTCTGTCACACTCAGCCGCACCGCGCTCGAAGTGCTCCATGTCTGGGAAGGTGTACTGGCCCCTCTCGACCTTGAAGCGACGAATCACCCCATGCTCGTCGACGAAACACCCGGGTTCCAAGGGCGCTTCCGAACGGGGATCCACCGTCTCGACCCCTCCGGTTCCGGCTCGAACCCTATCCTCATCCTGAGCCTCGATTTGCACTCCCTCCCTGACCAGGTCGACTATCCGCTCTGGGAACCCCTTGCCCTCCCATCGTTCAGCTTCCAGTGGGGGGTAAGGCGTGAAGGATACCGCAGCTTTCCACGTCTTGGGCATGGGGGGCGCGAGGCCCGCGTCAATCGGGTCCATCAGCCGCGTGATCGCCATGCGGTCGAACTTCGCCGTGGTCCCTGAGTACGTGCGTTGGCCGAAAGCGAGCACCCTCGCTTCCTTCGTTCCTGTGAGGAGGGCTTCGGCTCTCGAGCCGCCCACAGACTGCTTGCCCCCTAGCTCCATCACCAGAGAAGCCCGCGCCACCGGGCCCACTGCTCTCAGCCACCTCCCTTCATCTTTCTCCTCGTACAGAACCATGGCCCTCGTCTGTGGATCCGCCTTCATCGCTTCAGCAAGGATTTTCCCGGCCTCTTCCACGTGCTCACTTCCAACGTGGACGAATACGTTCTTCCCTGACAGCGCTGCTCCGTCCACCTCAGGCGACGGCAGGCAGATCTCGATGCTCGGTCGGAGCTCAGCAAGCCAGTCCTTGGACCCGCGCATGACGAGCCGCGCATTGCACCCCCCCGCGTAGGACAGCTCCAGCTCGCGCGCTCCCTCCAGGGTGAGTCCCCAATCCAGGTCCTCTCCTCCCATCACCTCTAACTGGGACGGTGCGCACGGCACGTCCGGCAGCGATAGACTGGGTGCAGCCGCCCGGGCCTCCCCCGATTCGGTCGGCAGATCTTCGGCCTTGGAGAACTCCACCCCCTGATTCGGATCCACACCGCCTCCGCCTCTCAGAAGCAGCGCCATTTCCCTCCTGGCCCTAGGCAAGTTGTCCTGGGCTTCGTCCCAACGTAGAGCGTTGATCCCGTAGTCCCGCCTCAGCACGTGCCGGGCGATTTCGCCATATATCATCGCCGCGTACGCTGGTGGTATCGCTTTCGCCATCCGCGCGAAGGGCATGTGGCCCACATCCAGGCCCATAGCCCGCGCATTGTCTTCGAGCGAGCTCCTACTCGGCGCGCTCCCCATGACGGGGTAGATGTTACCCATGCAGCATGGACTGCTCATCCGTCGTCCGAACGCGTCCAGCTTAGCATAGCGGGCTCTCGCTCCCAAGCAGCATCTAGACCTCAGGGCCGATCCTCCCGCGGTGAGTGTCGAGCATGCCGTCAACTTGAGCCCTCCGCCCGATTCGAACAGGCGCGGTCTCTCAGTCTCCAGTCCAAACTCCTGACCCCTCAGCGTCAAAGCGTCCGGACTCAGCTCCTTAGCCGCTCCCTGGACATTCTCAATGACATACGGGAGGCCCAGCTCGTCTAGCATGTCCCTTGTCTGCGCGATCAGCCGCGGCGCCTTCGAGTGGTGTCCACCCCCAAAAGTGGCCGTGGAGCTGGCTTCACAGGGAGGCGAAGCCCAGATCGCAATGGGTTTGTACTTTCGCACCAGTTCGCGTAGCATCTGTCGATCCAGCGCGTTCCCCTCGCGGAACCATCGGTCGCCGAACCGTGCTCGATACTCAGGTTGGTCGGAGCTGTCCACACCAAACGACGTAGCGCCCGCTCGGCGAAAGCCCTCCGACACTCCCCCTGCGCAGCAGAAGAGGTCCAGCACCAGTGGCGTCTGCCCCGATGACAGCCGCTTCAGTAGGTCCCCCTGGGCGCGATCCCAGTCGAACATAGACTGCGCACGGGCCGCTTGTTCCTTGAACTCTTCGGGCGCCGCCAGGTTCAGTCCGTAGGAGCACTGGCACCTCACCCCCGGTCGCCACACAGTCGGAAAATGCCTTCGCGTGTCATCTCTTAGGCTCCATGGGGTCGGAAAAGGTGCCCTCTTGTCCACCGACCCCGGACCCCAGCGGCGGCGAGCCCTGCTGAAGATATGTGCCAGGAAGCGCCCACTGGCCACCATCCCAGCGTTCCACTCCAGCGGCCACCCTCGTTCGCTTCCCTCGCGCTTCGAGCTCGCCTCCTGACTCCTCCACCGCTTCAAGGTGGCGAGCCTCGACCTCATCGCTTCGAGCCCTTTCAGCCAGACAGGCGAGCTCGCCGAGCTCGCCCTATGGTTCTCAACCCCATCCGAGGCGTCTCCACCCCCCAAGTCCTCCTCCCCCCTCTCTGCCTCCACCCCATTCTGAATCTGTGCTCGGGGTAGTGCTGCTGCCAGACAAACTTCCTCTTCCGAGGGCGCGCACGGCGGACAGTATGCAGCAGCGGGGAGGGGGGGGCAGTTCCTTGCGGAAGTCACTGTCTCAGACCCATCATAGCGGCCCCCCCGGGCACGTTGCGGTTCGAATGTAGGAGGGGCCCCCGGTGGTGGAGGGGAAAACAGGGACCCTGCAGTGCTACCGGACACCACCCGGAGT
>OJDY01000107.1_pt1 | contig 10416 bp, 4 predicted proteins | sample 1592931 | NCBI WGS metagenome assembly OJDY01 (sample SAMN05416734, study PRJEB24817) | seawater metagenome | isolation source: Sea water | place: Canada:Atlantic | collected 2013-07
ATGTGAGGGTGGGACGGGGCAGGCGTGCGGCTCATTCGGCCCCTAGCCCGCTCCCGCGCGCTTCTTTGGCACCGCGGGGCCTCCTGGGGCCCACACGCGGGCTTCTTTGGCGCCGCGAGGCTTCTTTGGCTCCACGGGGCTCTGTGGAGCCCACACGTGGGCTTCTTTGGCACTCGCGCCCGCGTGCTTCTTTGGCGCCGCGCGGCCTTCGTGGGCCTGCGAGCGGGCTTCTTTGGCAACGCGATGCCTGCTAGGCAGGCCCTCCCCCGCGCGTCGGCCTCGGCTGAACCGTCTCGTCCCACCATGGTTCCCATGAAATCGGATCCTCCGTCCAAGCCGGATCCGAGAGGTCTGCTTCATCCGGGGCGGCCGCCGCGGCGAAGACCACGGGCAGCGAGTGTCCGTGGAAGACCATCCGGCTGGCCAACGCTCGCGGAGCTCGCAGCGTGCGAAGCGCCAGCAGGAGCGTCGCCAACGGGTCCGTGAAGGCATAAATACTGCCGTCCCGATCCACGGGCTCAACGCGACCGACCCGGTCGCGGCCCCGCACCCGCCTCGGCATCGCTTCGTGGATGACGTCGCTTCGATAGTCGACGTAAGCAGGGTTTCCAGGCAGGTGCGTGCCAGGCTTCTTCAGGCAATTGACCTGCACCTTCGGTTGTTTGCTGAACCCAACGACCAGCGGGATGACGCAGCGCAGCCAGACTTCCAGCCAGGCTCCTGCTGCGTTATGGTCATACGGCCAGATCTGGCCGAACTGCCGCCCGATCACCTGGAGCCCCGCTGCTTCGCGGCGCTGATCCCTCGGCCAGTACTGATCCATCTCCACCGACCAACGGGCGCCATGCAAATGAAGAACGGGCCGGAAGGTCACCGAAAACGCAACGTCCAGCTTAGCGCCGTGGGGCACGCCGGCCACCGTGGCGGGGCTAAGCGCTTGCACGTCCTGCACGTGCGGCATCTCCGCTCCCTGCTCGGTCGCTAGAAGGTGCCGCAGCCGCTGAATCTCGCGGATGTCGTCGGATCCCCAGACCGCGAGAATGTGCGAGGGGGCGCTCCCGCCGCTCCCTAGGACGACGCGACGCAACCAATGTCCAGGTTGCTCCGCGGCGGTGTCCACATAGTCCATGACCACGTAGCACTGGTCTCCTTTGATCCAGGCGCATTGGGCGACCTTGAAGCCCGAGTCGCTCGGGTCGTGAGCCGGACTCGCTTGGGGGCTTCCTTCAAAATCGAGCGCGATGACCAGCGCTCCTTCGAGCGCCTCTGCCAGATCACCGCACTCCGTTGCAGTCCCGACTCGGGAAGGGAAGAACCATCTGCGCGCGCGGCAGGCGTGTAGCCAGCTCCGCCCGAAGTCCGTGTACTCCACAACGGGCCGGGTGTCGAAGGTCCGCTTCGTCTCGGCGAGCTGCTCCGCGCGACAGCGGTCTGCGCGTGTCGGGAGAGACAGCGCGGCAAGCGTCGCCTGCAGCCGCAGTTCCTGGTCGATAGCTTTTCGTGTACCGCTCTTCCGGATCGAGAGGTGCATACGAGCTTGGCCGTTGAAAAACGTCGCTGCTCGCCCCTCCCAGACCGGGGCGTTCGGAGAGCCCGCAACCCGCTGAGCTGGCACCACCACGACGCTGGCTAGGCGATCATCGAGGTACCGATGCATCTGATCAACGTTGAGAAGCGCGCCTCGCGTGAGGAGCGCCCCGCCCTGCAGCTGGAACGAGTCCACTCCATGGGCTGGCAGCGTGACGTCGTCGTGCGCCCACTGATTCCGGAAAGAGCCCTCTCCCAGAGCACGGCGACAGACGCGTGCCGCGAAATCCTCCAGGTCACGCAAAAGCGTCTGCTGCTCGCTTCCTTCCAGAGCGTCCGGCGCGCCGATATACCACGCATGGGCCCTCGCGACGAGGTCCACAACTTGCTCGGCGCGGAAGATAGGATCGTCTGAAAATAGCGCTTGCGCTTGCCTCTCCGGGAAGCCTCCTCCTCGGAGGCGCATGTTCGGGCAAAGCGCCGGCGATGATACCGGACCGTCTCCGTCCACACGAGCCGAGAACTCTTTTCCGAGATGGCGCGAGCTCGGGTGGCGCTTGGATCCGCCGCCGCCTGCGTTCTGCAAAAGACGAATGCTGCGCGTTCGGCTTAGATGCGGCGTGATAGCCGCTTCTGCGCGTTGCTGCGCCAGCGGCCCTCGCAGGACCGTGAGATCTCGCGCCTCGGGATCAGGCGTGACGAAGACAATCTTTAGGCCCTTCGCCCGCACTTCCTGCAATACCGCCTCCACGTCGCCCCGAGACAGCATATCGGCCCACCGGTTCGCCTTAGAGGTGATGCGTCTCGGCTGCGTGAAGATGCGCCGTTTCTGAAGGAAGCGCTGTCGCCGGCGTACCAGCTCCTGAATGACCACCGAGCGCGAGAGCAGCGCGTGGGATGCCCCCTCGCTCGCTTCGTTGTCGGTGTATTCGATGAAGTGCGTGAAATCGCGCCCGAAGAAACGGGCGAACGTGAAGAGAAGGATGTCTTGCGTCGCAAACTCCGTAACAGCGATGATGAGCTCCGCCACCTCCCACGCTGACCAAGTTCCGAAAGTATAGTAGAAAACGTCGCCTATCACCGTCCAGCCCCCCCAGCCCGAATGCGAGGGAGTCGGTTGGTCGGTGTCCCTACCATACTTCTCCACGACGCGGCGAGCACCCTCCGGGTTTTCGCGCGAGGAGTCCCCGTAGAAACAACCGACGCCATCGTCAGACGCCTCCGGAATGGAGCGTCGAGAAGCGAGGGGAAGCCCGTCCGGCTCCGGTAGCCGGAGCTGGGCTGCATGCCACTTGAGCTCTTCGACAGCTGCTGGGCTCCATCGCACGGCGTTTCTGCGAAGTCGAAACTTCGCCCGTAAGCAACGGCCGACGTGGAAGAGGTGTTGCCGCCCGCCCTGAGTGGATTCGGATGCGTTGAGCAGCTTATGGTAGAGCGAGTTAGCTTGGTCGTAGTTCTGGCTCTCCGACTGCGCGAGCGCAAGATCGCATTCGTTCGCGTACGCCTCTCTCCGAGCGGGGTCCACGGATCGCCTCCGCGCGGACATCTCCACCTGTGCCCCTAGCTGCACCATTTTCTGCCCGAAGATCCAGGGTGGTTGACTTTTGTCCGCCGCCACGGGATATCCGAGCCGCGGCATGACCGTGAAGACAGCGATTTCGTAGTGGAAATCCGATCGACGCTTCGGCCGCGCTCGAGCGCAGCCTTCGGGGGTCCAGATCACCAGCTCTCCATCCTCGTGGATCGGATCGCTGACGCTGACAGCCCCGATGTCGTCGATCATCATAGCCACGTAGAAGAGAACTGCGTAGAGGAAGTCCGTCTCGTCCGTTAGCTCCGGGGCCTCAGTGGCGCGCACCGCCCGCCGCTGCTCGAGCCCGTGCAGAATGCTCGGGATGGAGGGCGGGTGCGCCAGGTCGAAAGCCTTGAGCTCGCGCTTGATGCACCAGACGAGAAAACCGGACCCGCGCATTCCGATGTTTTGCGGCAGGAGCGTGGCCCCAAAGTTTGGTCGCAAATCCACCTGCACTCCGTCGTAGAGCATTAGCGTGTACAGCGGCATGTCCTTGCGCTGAGCGCCGTGCACTCGGTAATACGAGGAACCGTCTCCGCCCCAGGTATCCGCAGGCACCCTGAACACGACGAGGAAGATCGCGCCAGCCCTGCAAAGCGAGGTAATGCGTGTGAACACACAGCCCGGCAGGAAGTCGTTGTCGACAGTGTTCGGAGGAAGTAACGAGACGAAAGGCTGGAAGCCGGGATCGATGGTCATTCGAGGCTTCCCCTTCCGCCAGACCACGTTGCACGGCAAAGCCCGCGCGTGCGAGAACGGCGGGTATTGCGTGAAGCCAGGCATGACGTAGCCAGCATCGCGGTCTTTCTGCACGCACTTTCGTAGCGCGGCAGGGTCCTTGAATGCCCCGAGATGGGGCGGGCACCATTGCGACTTGCGCGGCGCGATCGAGTGGGCCTCGAAGCCGTGCACCAGGTACCCAATTCCTTGCTGGTCCGGGTAGACTTCTCCGTAGCGGCTGTTTTCCACGCCGTGCGTTCCCGCGGCATACAGTATCTCCTTAGGATCCAGCTCCGTCTCTGGCGGGTTGTCGGGGTAGCAGCTCGGCTGCAGAATCTTCGGTTTGCCCCCTGAGAGGCAATCCGTGAAATCCATGGCTCCTAGACGCCGGTACCGAGGCTGCACCTCTTCTTCGACGTCGTGCATTCGTGCGTTCGGCCGAATCTGCTTCGCTCGGCGCCACGCCTCCTCCGGCCGTCCGTACGCCGGATCCGCGGCGAGCTTCCAAGCGCGTCCCACTTGCTTGCAGTACCTCTGAAACTCCACCAGGTAGGCAGGGTCGAAGTAGTCTTGCGGGGTCGGCGGCAGCTCGTGTGGCGGCGGTTCCGGCCGGAGTTGCGGAGTAAAGAATGTAGTCGGATGCGGAACCATGTCGTCAGGGAGGCTCTCCCGCGCTAGCACTCCCGGCAGCTCCGGCTCCGCTGCTTTCCAGCAGCTAGGCCTCCGGCTGCGCTGGGTCGGCAGGTCACCTGTGAGATGAGGGTCCGCCGAGCCAAAATCCAGTCCGGAGGGTTCCTCGTCGGATACGCCGCTCGACTCGCCGTCTGAGGCGACGCTTCCTGCGATGGAACCCTCGTCCGAGGTGTCGAACTCGATAGCCTCGCACTCCGAGGTGACCAGCGGCGTGCTCCACGACAGTTTGTTGGCCCGTGACGCACGCGCGCCTGCGGATTGATCGACGACCTGTCGAATTGCGCGTTTTGCGAGCTGCGCGTTAGGCCCGTTGAGTACGCTCGCTGCCGCCAGCGCGCGTTCGGGCTCCTCATGCCGCTTTCGCTTCCGGGTCGGCTCCTGAGGCTCTCGGCTGCTACCGCTATCACCCACGGCCGCAGGCCCCGAGAGCATCTGCGAGTCCGCCTCGTCATCGCCTAGCGCGTCCGACCTCCGAATAAGAATGTGGCCGTGACACGGCCAGTCGAGTCCGTGCGCCTTGCTGCAGCAGAAGCAGCCGAGGACCTTACCCTGCAGCTCCCGCAGAGCGGCGACTAGGTGGGGCTGGCTGTCGAGATAAGGCTCGAACGAATCCGCCACCAGCGCACACGCGTCACGGTCCTCGCGCAGCTCCCGCGGCACTTTCTGCGGGTTCTGCCACTTCGAGCCTTTGCAGCCCTCCGGGGTGGAGAAGCAGTCGCGGCCGATGTAGACGTGGAACGGCTCCTCCAGGCAGTGCACCACGCGCTGCACCTGCGCCGCCGCGATCGGCAGCGCTGTGCGCCCGCCATCCGGCGGATGAGGCGCCCCGACAAGAATGGGAACCACTCCTGTCGGGGCACGCCCCTAGCCAACCTTCTCGTAGCGCCCCTCGTGGGCCCACGTGCACTGCTTCCCTTTCTTGCAGCCTTTGTCCGAGTGAAAGAAGCTGCAGAGTTTGTCCTTGGCGCCTATAAGCTTGGCGACATCGGCGAGCGAGCGCGTCGCGGTAATCCGATGCTGCGGGTCCTCCGCTCGCAGAACGATCCCGCTGCCGGCTCCGCCGCCGCTGGTTTTGGCGCGCTTCGCGCCGCCGCCGGCCGGTTTGTCCCCTTTGCTCCGCTTCTTCTTCTTCTGCTTACGCGAGGGGGCTTCGGTGTCGCCCGGATCGGGATCCTCCTCGCTGACCACTCCCCCGGAGGGAGCGCCGCCGCTACCGCCCCGCATCAGGCGGACGCGCAGCTGCGCCTCCTTCAGCTTTCCTAGGATGCTCTCGTCCAGGAGATTCTTGGACAGCGACCAGACCGTGCCGGCCCGTGCAAATCTCGCGACTCTCGCGCGCAGTTGCGCCATCAGAGGCACCCAGAGTTGCTCGCCGATATCCGTGTACGTAAGCCCATCCGCCCGCGCGTTGGAAATGGTGGTACGTAGCTCGCCGAAAAAATCGCCCGCCGAAACCATACCAGGGTTGTAGGCGCTGAAGATCTGCGCCGCCGCGTTAAGGGCGTCCGTCAACAAAGCCGCGTGGTTCAGCTCCTGCTTCCGCCCCTCGAGCCCGTCTTCGCCTGATGCGTGTTTCGGAGCATCGAGAAAAGCGAGCGCGTTCGCTGAAGCTTTCTCCGTCTTTCCCACCAGCTTTGCGAGGCTGAGCTTCGGAAACTGCCCGCGGCGGATGTACTGCGCCTGCAGCTGAAAGCTGGACGCGCGGTCGCGCTCCCCGTCGCTGCCAGCGGCAGCCACCAGCGTCGCCATCTTGTCCCACGCGAGGCGCAAGACCTGCACCTCGTGCACAACATCAGCGTGTTCGATGGCTTCCGGCGACGTACTGGAAATATTCGCCGTGACTTGCATCAAGCGGGTCAACGCGGGCGGGAAATCCGGGTTCGCGACCGCCGTCCGCAGCCCCACGTAGTCCGCGGCCTCTGCCATATCCGCCACCTTCGAGAGGCGGTCCCGCGTCGCGTTGTTAGCGGTAATAGCTTCCAGGATGCGGCGCGTCGCGCACGCGTCGGCCTCCTGTTCCGGATCGAGCTCCTTAGCGTCGCCGGCTCCGGTGACGTACGCCACCCTCGGGACTACCCGCTTCTGCGTCGACGTCTCGCCGCCGCCTCCGCCTCCGGGCCGCTTCCGGCGCCGGTCCTTGAGCTTGAGAAGGACCACGCATGCCGCCGGCAGCGTGCTGTCGTCCGGCAGCGCGATGTCCCCGAGCGGCACCAGCGCCAGCGCCCGGTTAACGGATTGCGCCACGACCTCCGGCATGTCGAGAAGACTCGCGCTGAGCTCCAGCCCTAGCTGCTCATTCGCCTCTATGTTGAATCGCGCTTTGAGCTCGTCGCTCAGCCCGCGCGTCATCATGCTGTACGCCGAATCCAGATCATCCACGCCTCCTGGTGGAATCGCGCTCGGTGGGAGCGCAAAAGCGATGTGGCGCCGCTGCGTATTCGCTACGCCGGAGGAGCTCGCGGCGCCGCCCGAGGTGGCCTGGCGCCGCAGCGCATCCCCGCTCGGGGGCGCGTCGCCCACTTCCGCACCGAGCCGCTGCGCCAGCTTGCGCGGCGTCTCGTCCTTGCTCGGCTGTTTGGGCTTTTTGGGCCCCGACAGCCGCGCCTCGATCCACGAGGCCATCTGGCGCGCTTGCGCGGGGGATACCGCGTCGAAATGCCCCGGCAGACCCCGCCAATTCATGCCCATCTGCTTCGCGAATTCCCACAGCACTCCGTAGTGAACCCTCACAGACTCCGAGTCGCCCTCGTAAATGTGCGCGAGGACACCGCAGAGCGCGCTGTATTCGACCCGCTCGATGAGCAGCTTCGTCCCCTGCATCATGGGATGCCCTTCGAGGGCGGGACCGCCCGCGCCGTTCGGCGCCGGGTTTGCGGCCGCGAGAATAGCTCCGGGGAGCCAATGGACTGACCACGGGGAATCCGCGTCCGGCCGGGTCTGCACGGCGTACGTGCCCTTGCGGTCCTGCAGCCCTTTCGGGCCGACCCGCATGAGCTCGACGCTCTCGACCACCCTGGTGGTGCCGGTGTACTCTCCGTCCTCGAAATCGACGGCGCGCTGAAGGCTGCCAAGGCCCGGCGCGTCCGCGATGATCTTGTCCCAGATCCCGTCGTTCTCGTCGTTCTCCGGACTCGGCCCGCCGCCGGCGACGAATTCCTCGGTGCTAAACTCGTCGATCTTCTTCTTGCTTGACCAGCACGTCTTGACCATCCGGTTGTCCCAGCCACACGCGCCTTTCGCGTTGGACATCGAGAACTGATAGAAAGTCTTGATCGTCCCCGGCTCGGATTCCTTCAAGCACTCCTTCTGCAAGGAGGAGAGGGCCTGCCCGGCCGCTTTCAAGGCGTACGCCGCGATGACCGCCGCGTCACGCTCCGAGCGCGCCACGGCCATCCTGAGCCCTTTTGGGTCCTGGTCATCCTCTTCTCCTTTGCAGCCAGCTTGGACGCAGACAATCCATGCGCCCTTGACGTCGGCCACGCCAGCCTTCTGTGCCGTGGCGCTAGTTGTTTTAAGCTCGGCGAAGATGCCGACATTCACAGGAGATGGTAACTCAACAGCACCCCTCCTGGACATTGTTGCAAAACTTTTTGCCCCGAATGTGTTGAGCGAAGAAAATGACCTGCGCGAGCGAATGCAGGTGCAAGCATCACGTGTGTCAAATCTCACGAGCTCACGCACTGCAAGTCGCGCGCAATGCTAATCGTAATGCAAACCTGCGCGAGCGAATGCAATTGCGGTATGGCTACGTGCCCACGCCGGTACCGCGAAACGGCCGCGTCGGTGCCGCGCCGATCGCTCGCGCTCAAGGGTTGTGTCGGTATGAGTGATGTCGTAAGTGTTTGTCGGGATCGAGGGCGCGTGTCCTCCTGCCGTTCAACCGTGCTTTCCGCTCGTGCCTCGCGGAAACCAAGCTTGAACTGTCTCGAACCCGGCTCGATCCGTTTATGATTTTAGTTGTAGATGGCTGAATCGCGTTAGGGGTACTCAGCGCCGTGTGCGTGCTCGTGCAAGTGTTGCATCGTGTGCGTAACGGCCGCTGTCGGGCGGGCTTCCATTCCCGCCCTCTCCCCAAACACGACAGGAGGGTCCCATGGCCTCTCCTGAACTATCCTCTGTGCTCTCACATTTTCTCGGTGGTGTGGTGGGTGGGAGCGAAGAAAATGACCTGCGCGAGCGAATGCAGGTGCAAGCATCACGTGTGTCAAATCTCACGAGCTCACGCACTGCAAGTCGCGCGCAATGCTAATCGTAATGCAAACCTGCGCGAGCGAATGCAATTGCGGTATGGCTACGTGCCCACGCCGGTACCGCGAAACGGCCGCGTCGGTGCCGCGCCGATCGCTCGCGCTCAAGGGTTGTGTCGGTATGAGTGATGTCGTAAGTGTTTGTCGGGATCGAGGGCGCGTGTCCTCCTGCCGTTCAACCGTGCTTTCCGCTCGTGCCTCGCGGAAACCAAGCTTGAACTGTCTCGAACCCGGCTCGATCCGTTTATGATTTTAGTTGTAGATGGCTGAATCGCGTTAGGGGTACTCAGCGCCGTGTGCGTGCTCGTGCAAGTGTTGCATCGTGTGCGTAACGGCCGCTGTCGGGCGGGCTTCCATCCCTGCTCGATGATTCGTCGAGCCCGGCGTTCCAGCGCAGCTTGAACGCCGGCAGCCCGCTACCCCACGCGAAGGCGAATCAGAACTCCACCTCCAAATCCCAGTCGGGGAAACTCTCGATCGTCGAACCCACTTCGACGCATGCCATGTCCCGTGCCAGCTGCGCCGCGCGGCGTGCGTTAGCTCTTACATAGATGCGGTAGATCTCCGAATCCCACCGCCCCATAAGCCGGATGTCCAGCTCTGATGCCCCTTGAGCGAAGAGCGCCGTTGCCCCGCCGATGCGAAGCGAGTGGCTACCGTACTCAGAAGGCTGTTCCCCGATCTCCCCCATTAGGTGCTGCACCCACCGGTTGAGCTGACCAACGGTGAGCGCCTTGCCGGTCGCCGGATTGCGAAACATCGGCGTGTCACCCCATGCATTCTCTGGAACCGAATCGACGACAAACATGTTCTGCACCTCCCAAGTAGCGTCGATGAAGGGGCGCGCGTGCGCCTCCGGCGCTCCGATGAGAAGGGAGGCCGTTTTCGCGCCGAGCGTCGTCTCCTTCTTCAGCGGCGCGAAGATGATCCGCATGATTGCCGCCTCAAATGTAACATCCCCCCTAGTGACATGCGTGTGTGGTGCCCAATCCCCAGCTCGTTTGTCAGAGACGCCCGCCTCCCCTCCCCGAAGCAGCCCCTGCAGCATGACCGCCAGCGCGGCCCGTACATTCGCTTGCAGCGGGTCCGAGGCGTCGAGGAAGAGGAAGGCGTGTGCCAACTTGTCCGGGGTGAGCGCCAGCCGCACGCGACGCGCCGGCTTACCCCCCCGCATGCGGTGTAATCCTCGGAGCATTTGCTTTAGCCGCTCCAGCGGCCGCCCTGCTCCGAGTTTCGTGCCAAAGTGGCGCGCCAGAAACCCTTGCACTGTACTCCCGTAACCCGCGGCGGTGTCCACTTCGACCCCCGGCTGTTTGCCCTCGACGAGCCACATCTCGAATTTCATGAGACGCATCTCGTCAGCCAGCTTTGCCGCATCAGGCGCATCCGGCGGCGCCACCTGCAGCGGGTCCTCCCCGCGTGCCAAGCAGAAGCGGATCCACCACTTGACTGCCGTCGAATTCCACCCCCCTTCCCTGTCGTGGTACGACTGGTCCAGCGCCGTGTTCACCAGTTTGGTGAGCGCCTGATCGTCGAAGAACCCCATGCTCCCTCGCATCGGTTTTCCTGCGTACACACGACAACGGGGGTCAGCCGGCCCTCCTTCGCTCCGTCCCCTTAGGTGGAACGGGCGCGGAGGAGGGAGGGGAATGTGAG
>OJDY01000112.1_pt1 | contig 10263 bp, 4 predicted proteins | sample 1592931 | NCBI WGS metagenome assembly OJDY01 (sample SAMN05416734, study PRJEB24817) | seawater metagenome | isolation source: Sea water | place: Canada:Atlantic | collected 2013-07
CCACACGACAGTCACCAACGTGATGCGAATGACCAAAACGACGCCGGCCTCGTCAGCTAACAAGGCTCAACTGAAGGAGCACGCCGTGCGCCAAATCGCTGAGCTGCTGAACGCGGCGGCGACGCGATACCGCGCCTTCATCGGCGCGTCGTCGTGCGTGCCGTTCCCGGCCTTCACGAACGTCGCCGACAAGGCGACTGCAATGCAGGAGCAGGCGAAGGCTACGCGTCATCTCGTGTCGAGCATCGGCGCATGCATGCCGGGCATGCTCCACGGCCACAGCGCCGCAGCCGTCCACGACGACGACGACGACGACGACGACGACGACGACAGCAGCGGCGGTGGCAAGTCTGCCAAGAAGGCGGCCAAAAGGAAGGCCGCCAAAGCTCTCACCGACACTCAGCAGGCCAACCGTGACGCCAAGAAGAACAAGGCACTTGGCAACGGCGGCGGCGTCGGCAGCGGCATCAGAGACCGCGGCGGCCACGTCGGCGTCCCGGGCGACCTCGCGCACCGCGTCGACTTCTCCACCAACCTCGCTGCTTTCACTTGGCCAAAGATCACCGGCCCGAAAGGCCGAGATGCGTCCACCAGAAAGTTCGACGTCGGCGGCGTCAAGAAAGAGCTCACCGCCGCCGGCGTCAGAAACGTCGGCGCAAGCAAGCTCTGCGTCCCGTTCCAGTTCATGTACGCGTTGTCGACAGCCAACACCGACGACGACAGTCGGCTGGCGTACGCCCACCGCTTCTGCCACAACCCGCAGCACAAGCACCACAACTCCGTCACAGCCAGCGCGCACGACCAGTTGCCCGGGCTCGACCGCGCCTTGCTGATGCGGCATGTGAGCTGACTGCCGTCGGCGCCGGCGGCCGCGGCAAACGGCCCTCGCTCCCCGAATTTGCTCATCGGGGAGCGTGACGAGGCTAACGCCTCCGAGCACGCCGATCTCGACGCGTGGGCGCGTCGAACGGCGGCGCAAGACGCTGCTCGTCGGGCTGCGTCTCCTCTCCCGGTGATGAGTCGCTCCGGCGCTCCTCTCCCGGTGAAGAAAACGTCGGCGTTCTCAAGAAGTCACAAGGAGGAATTGAAAAATTTTCTGTCGCGGAAGAAGTGGGCTTTGCCCGGAGCAAGGTATCCGGGTATTATGCTAGCGGCGCAGAAAAGTGTGACACGCAGGAGCGACGACTGTCGCTCTCGACAAACGCGGAGAAGGCGGCGCACGGCGGTGCGACGCCGGCAACAAGGACAGAGGACGAACACGATCCACCGGCGTTGAACAGTGGCACCTGCACGGAGCGGTCGAGCTTCGAACGCAGAGTTCGGCGACGGGCGGAGCGGTTCGGCACGGAGGAGAAGGAGCGCGGAAACGGCGGTGACGCAACCGCCGCAGGACGCAGTGATGTGGAACGCAGTGACGACGACGAACCTCGCCGGTCGTCGAGCTCGAGGGTACACCGAGTGGCCGACTTTGCCAAGTGGGCTACTCGGGTCGCCGAGGAGGCGGCAGCTGACGCGGCCGCGGACTCGAGCTCGGTCGACTGGCGGCGGGAGCGCCGACGACGCAAGGCCGCCAAGTCGGTCGCAGCGACGACGGCAGTGCCGGTCAGGTCGACGACGACGGCGGCGGATTCACATCAAGACGCTGGCGCTGCTGAGCGCGCGTCGCGGGAAGCGACGAGGCTGATCGCCCCGGCGCCGAGCGCGGCTGACCAAAGCAGCGAGCACAGCGTACAAATCGGTGCGAGAGCGCACCGTACCGCCTCGGCAGGAGGCGGTTTTCGCGTGACGGCGACGATCGATGACGCCGTTGATGATGACGCACAGAATGACGCGGAGAGTCAGCGCCAGCTGTGGAGTGCCGCGGCCCCGAAGGCGACGCGGCACTCGAGAGCGCCGGTGAACGACGACCTCCAGCGCAAGCGCAAGCGAGCGCTGACGGCCGATCGTGGCCGGCGAGTTCTGGGCAGCAGGCGCAGTGACGAACTGCGGGGGATTCTCAAGAACGCCGACGACACTCGTTTCGGCGTCGCCGGTGGGCTTCGGCGGAGCACCGAGGCCGGCGCTCGGCTCGTTCGACCACGGGGCACGGTCAGGACCGGCTCATCCCGAAGCGACGGTGCCCTCCCGGTGGGGGCATGCAGCGCTGCGAGTGAGGCCACCCGACAGCGTGACCGTTGGGTTCATGAGTTGGAGAGCAAGGGCGTGGACGTGCGAGGTGACGGCAGCCCAGAGCACCTGGCAAGGCTCGGCTCGCAGCGGCAACGTGCCGAAGCGTACGCGGCCGCGGCGGCGCGAGCAACGCCAGGCGGAGGCGACAGGCCGACGCCGGTGGCGCTTGGGTCCTCGATTCCCGAGGGGCTCGAGGCGCGGGCGGCGGCGGCGATGTCGCTCGACGAGCTGGTGAAGCTGCCGACGTACTCGATGGCGCGAATAGCAAGTGAGACGGACGACTTCGTTCGCCGGGCGCCGTTCCCCATTACGAACGTGTCGCCGGCGGCTGAGCCGATGCCGACCCCAACGCAACACGCGTCGCGTGTGCTGTGTCCGAACTGGCGGCCCTCAAGTTTGACGGACGTCTACACGCCGGAGGGCGTGCGGCTCATCATGGGCTGGTTCACGGAGATGCAAGCGTACGAAGACAATGGTAAGCGCAAAGGCGGCAGAGGCTTACGGCGGCCGACCGACCTCATCTTGGGCGACGAGTACGTCCAGAAGGACGCGCGTGGACGACCGTGGTATCTGCTGGACCACGTCCGGTCCGGCGGAGTCGCCCCGATCATCCCGCTCGAGGAAGCGAAGCCGCTGGCGCCGGCCATCGACGCAAAGCGTGTGCGAGACTTGGGTCGTGATTACCACGACAAACGAGTTCTTGATCAGCTGTGCGAGGGGCACCGCAACATGTCACGGTGCCCGCCGGTGACCGTGCTCTCGGCGAACCACTCGGGCGCCCTTCGGTTTCACGAGGCGGTTGCGAAGCAATTCACGGACGACTCGGCGCCCGACGTAGGGTGGCTGCAGCCGGTCGTGGAGGCGGAGCGGCCGCTGATCTTGGAGCTCGACGGCGAGCGAGTGACGCTGACGGGGTTCGTGGCAACGTGCCCGGCCCGGATAGAGCCGTGCAACGGCGTCCAACAGAACGACAAGGTGAGGACCACGACCGACAAGTCGTGGCCGAAGCTGGAAGTTCTGCCGGACGGCAGCGACGAGCTTGCGGTCAACCCGCTGATCGCTTTGGACGAGCTTGCGAAGAGCGAGTTTCCGAAGACGACGCAGTTTGCGGCGGCGACGGCAGTGATGATGCAAGCGGAGCCGAACGCGGCGCCGGCCGACCGCAACGCAGCGGCGGCGGCGAGCCCGGACGACTTCGTGCACCTGTGGAAGATTGACCTCCAATCGGCCTACAGGTACTGGCATAATCACCCACACGAACTGTGGATGTACGGGAAACAGTGGGACGGACGAGGTTACCTCGACTGCAGGACGCAGTTCGGCGACGCCTCGATGGTTCAAGATTTCTCGCGGTTTACCGACTACTTCCTTTGGCTTCTGCGACGGCTGCGAGACGGCGACGAGCGACTCAGGAGCGAGTGCTCGTCGTTCGGCGCGCCGCTCTGGCGTGCGATTGACAGCGTGCCCAAGAGCAAAGCCTACAGCAAGTGGAGGGAGGATCGTACGGCGGCGGGTCTCAGTGGGGCCGACTTGGCACTGACTTTTGAGGCCGGCTACATCGACGACATTTTCGGCTGCGCGCTCGGCGCGAACCGGGCGGAGGCGATGCGCGATCTCGCGGTCGGCCTCGCTCGTTTCCTCGGGTTCGAGGTGGCACCGAAAAAGATCGCGGGCCCTGACGTCTGCATGACGGTGCTCGGCGCCTCGCTCGACTTGGCGGCGAAGCTGCTGACGTTGGACTCCGACAAGGCGGCGTCATATCGCGAGCAGGTGACGGCAGCCCGGGGTCGGAAGTCGATGCGACTCACCGACTTTCTCAGCATCACGTGCAAGCTTGTGCACGCGGCGCAGTACAGACCGGCCGGGCGGCCATATCTTACATGCATGTTTACTGCCATGCGACAGTGCGCGAAGAGGAACGCAACGAGAGTTCGGATAGGTCGCGGAGTGCAGAGAGACTTGGGCTGGTGGCAGAGGGCGCTCGCCGTCCCGAATGACGGCGTCGCCTTCTTCCCCCTCAACCACTTCCCGCCATCGGGCAGCGTTGACCTTCTCGAGTTTGCTTACGACGCTTCGGGCATCGAAGGCCTCGGCGCGGCGATGCTGCGCGAGGACGGCAACGGCGAGATGGTCTGCTATTTCATCGAACACGCTTGGACAGATTTCGAGAAGCGATATCACATCAACGTGAAGGAGGGATTGGCAGGCTACGCCGCTTTGACAAGCTTCTACCCGATCGCGCCGCATCGCCACGCGTTGGCACACGGCGACAACACGACCGAGACGACGACTTCGACGACAAACAAGTCGCGTAGTGCGTTGCAATCGGTAGTGCTACAGCATCGGGCGGACTTCGCAATCCAGACGGGCGTGGTGACGAGGATACGACGAGTGACGTCGAAGGATAACGTGCTCGCCGACCCGGTCTCACGGCTCGCGCTCGAGACCTTCAAGGAGGAGGCTCGGAAGCTCGGCGCGAAGAAGTTCGTTCGCCTACCGATGGCGCCGGAGGCCATCGCGCTCATCGCGGCGCTCGGCAGCAGGCTTGCCGAGCTCGAAGAAGACGGCGACCCGACGTCAGGAACGGCGTCGAGTGTAGCTGAGGTGATGGCGCGGGAGCAGCGCTACATCGACATGAAGGGCGACGACGAACCCGAGCCGAACGCCAGTGAGCCCACGGACGAGCCGGTGGCGGCGCGCTGGGGCTTCATGTCCGGCTTCTGCGGCGCGGACAGTATGCCATTCGCGGCCCGGGACCTTGGCGGAGCGCCGGTGGCGGGCTTCGACGTCGACGAGACGGTGCAGAATCTGTGGTCTGGACGCACGGGGATACCCTGCTGGGGCGATTTCTCGAGCGTGCTCGACGCTGCCGCGGACGGCTTGCTCGACGATCTCGCCAGCAGCATACTGATCTACATCAGCGGCAGCCCGTGCCCCGATTTCAGCTCGGCCGGATGCGGCCGTGGCCTTCTCGGCGAGACGGGCAGCCTCTGGCTCGACGATTGCGAGTTGGGGATTCGCTTACGGCCGCCGGTGATCATCCGTGAGATGGTGACCGGCATCTTCGACGTCGACGGCGGCTCGCCATTCTGGGCAGCGGTCGACCGGTATCGAGATGTCGGATACGCCGTCGGGTGGTCGGTTCGGATGGCTCGTCGCCACGGCGACCCGACATCACGTCGGCGCGTATTCTTGGTGGCTGTTCTACCTGAGTGTATGCGCGAAGGAGTTACGGCGGCGAATTTCTTTACCGTCGAGGGGACCTCGTCAGACGAGGTGATGGTGGAGACTTGCCTCGACGGTGAACCGGAGGAAGGGCTGGTTGTGCCAGCGGACGACGTCACTACTCTGCCGGCGCGCGACGTGGACGGCTACGACGGTCCTCGTCTAGTCGGCACGATCGGCATCGGCGGGATGGGATGGAGCGTCTATGATGCGACCGGCCCAGCAGTGACGATGAAGACGTGGGGACAAGGGCCCGGCGGAGCGACAGCGGTCTACAAGGACTCAGCGGGACGCTTTCGACGACTGTCGCCTTGGGAGGCGATGAGGACTCACAGCTTTCCGGCCGATTTCATCGCTTACCTGCGTGACGAAGTCAAGCTCGACTGGGAGTCAGCGTATCGCCTCTGCGGGAATTCGATTCCGATTGCAATGCTAAGTGACGTTGTGCGACACATCGTTACCGACGTCATCAAACCGCAGGTGGTAGCAGCAGCCGCGGCAGCGAACGAGCACCGAAGCGCGCCCTCGAGGCCGACGAAGGCGTGAACGCCGATCGACGGAAACGGGGCGCAGCAATGCGGTGCACAACAGCGGGCTGCGGCTTGCTAGCAGAGCAAAGGAACGGAGCGAGCGCAATGGATAGTGACAAGTGCTGTGACTACTGCCCGACGTCACACACGTGGGCGTGCCTATCGCGGCACACGGCCGACGAGAGAGCGGACGCGTTGCGGCACCAGGCAGCGCACGACACGACAGGCGACGTGCAGTCGTCCTCGAGTGCGCCGGCGGAACCACCGCACGAGCCGTCTGCGTGGGAGACGGTGACGAACGTGTACGATTTTGAATCGGCAGTGCCTCGAGCCCGGTCATCCTCGCCCGGTGACGACATCAGTCCGATCTCGGGGGCGAAGACAACCAGCACGAGCACGAACGCCGAATCGTCGACGGCGCGAATCGACGCCGTCACGAAGACGGTCCTCCAGGCCGCAAGCGGCGCACGCCGTGCGGCGGCAAGGAACGTCGCTGACGACACGGCGATGGACGCGAGGTGGATGGCGTCAGAGAGCAGGCTGCTGTCCGAGGCAGACAGGGCGGCCGCGGCACACGACCAAGCGTTCGCGACGAACGGCATCAAGCGCGCAGCGGACGGCGAGGTCAGACTCTCGACGGCGGCGCCGGCACAGTCGACCATGCCAGTGATCACCAGCTGGGTGACACAGCAGCAAGGGAAGGTGACGCCAGAGCAGGTTAAGAGAATGATCGTGGAGATGACATCGGTCAACCGGCAGAAATGGTCGCACGAGGCGATCCGGGCGGCAGTAGGCGGCCCAAGAGGAAGCGTCCACCACGTGATGGCATCCCTCGCGAGCGGCCCGCTGTCGGCATCAGAGTCGTACGCGTTCTGCGAGATCGACTTCGAGAACGACCCGCTCCAACCCGATTGGCAGAATCTCGAGAAAGAAGGGATTCTGCCGACGTTGCGAGAGGCGAAGTCAAGGATCTACGCAGAGGGCTCCCAGGGGAAGATTCGGACGGCGCTTAATCGGTGGATGCATTTCACCGCAACTAAGGCGCGCGTCAGCTTCATCCGACCGCGAGTCGGCGACGACCCGGAAGCTTTCATGACAGAGAGTCTGCTGAGACAAGCCTTCGTGGCTGACTGCGTCAGCGACGGTTGTAACGTAGAGACAGCCGAGCAGTACGCATCACTTTTCAACTGTTGGCACATCGATACGATGGGCTACGGACTGGTCTCGTCACGCTCGTTCGAGGACGAGCAGTTCCGCCGCACGAACCAAGGACTGCGGAGGATGTTTCCTTCGAAGCGTATTGACCGTGCGGCGCACCCAGTCGAGATCAACGAATCAGTGCTCAGAAGTTCGTTGTCTGAGGTCTTGGCGATTTACGACGAACCGTCGACGACGATGATCGACAAGCGTCGACGGATAGAACTGGCGTTCTCCCGAGGCGCCGGCGGAGGATTCGACCGCGGCCTCGTCGAGGACCTGGTCTTTTCGACGCTGACCGAACTGATGACAGACGGTCTGCTGCGCCCGGGCGAGGGTGTGCCCAAGAAGGGTTTCATCTCTCAATCGGATATCTCTTTCAAGAGAGGCGCGTGCGGGAAGTTAGAATCAGCGACGGTGATGATCACGCCGATTAAGAGGCGGGGGAAACATGTCGGGGATAAGTCGAAGAAGCCGGTCGTGGTCGCCGCCCACCGAGGCGGAGCGCTACGAACGGCGGAATTGCTTGACATCCTCAACATGGTGGCGCCGTGCGCCCCGGGAGCCGAGGCGACGACACCAGCCATCCGTTTCCCTGTGTCGCGAATCGAGGGTTTGAATCGCAGAGAGGCGAAGGCGCTGACCAATCTGACTATGGCAAAGGTGATGAAGTGGTATCACAGGAAGTGTGCGGCCTCGGGGCGCGTCCCGAATCACGACCAAGTGAAGCCACACAGCTTTAGGATTGCCGGCGCCACTTTGCTCTTTACGGCCGGAGTGACGGCCGACGAGATCAAGACGATGGGCCGGTGGGCGTCTGACGTCTATAGGATCTACTGTCGTCTGAGCAAGGAGCGACTGCTCGACCTCTCGAAGCGGATGAGCAACGCGAGCTCGACGCAGTTCTTGAATGGAGCAGACGGCTTCATGGAGCTGCCCGAGGTCGAGGCAGTCGAATCCGAAGAGCACCCGGGCGGCCCCGACGACGATCAGCGACTCTACGCCACCGAGGAGGTCGAAGCCGAGATAGGCGACGAGACCGACGAGCGGGAGGCTGAGCCGGCCGACGACGACTCCGATACCGACAGCGAAGCCGGAGACGGAGACGAGTCGAGCGACTCGGACACCGAGGCAGCAATCTTGTGTGAGGGCGGCCCAATGTTAACTGACTCTCAGATCAGAGTCGGGGCGCCAGTGGCGGTCCCATTCACACTCGACGGCAGCCAGGTGCATTTCGAGGGCCGCATCTCTTCGATGACATCATCGTCCAAGGTCTACGTGGCTTTCCCGGGTGAGCGCTCATGGCTGGCCGCCAGAGAACGACTCTTCGAGATCGTCGCTTTGCCCGCACGCGGCAAGCGGAGTGGCCACGACGCGACTATTGCCGCTCGAGTATCTACACTCGTCGGGGTCGACGGGGATGACACGGAGAGATGAGGCAGAACGCGAGACGGTGACGTCGAGCGACGACGAAACCGGCTGGCGGAGGAGCTATACGAGCGAAGCGCGAAACTGACGCCCAAGGGCGCGCGAATCGATCGAACAGCTCTACGCCAAACAGAAGACTCCGACTAGGGACCGGAGCCCCGAGCGACGGCTCGGGCATGCTTAGAGCTACGGCTCGGGCGTGAAGAAAAAGGGGGAAACGCCGGTTATCCGCGAGAACCAAGTCACCTGTTAGGACCCAAGGTCCGAAGCAGTTGTGCCAGTCTGTCGGCCGAAAGGCGCGACGGGCAAACACGTCGGATAAACCAGAGCGGTCGTCCCATGCATTTGGCGACGACCGCAAAGCTGAACTATCCGCCAGTTGCCTTACTGCATTGTAAGGCGACTGAGGCCACTAGGACCCATCTCGGCGCCCGCAAACCCAACGGGAAAAGGAAAGGGGATTTGGGTCCGAAGGCCGAATTGCAAGTCGGTTGATGCCGAGCGGACGCGCCATACATTGGGCGCTCCCGCGAGGCTACGAAGCCAACCGCCTCTCTTACTCCAATCACTGCGGAGGAGATTGAGAGACCGAGTAAGACCCACCAGTCACCCCAGTTCGAAGCTGGCGGGCTGTGGTAGGGTCCGAATGGTCGACTAATCCAACTGGCGACAGTGACCAAACAGAACCCCGTTTGTGTACACACCGTCGGTTGGCGGTTTGAACAGCCGAAACAAACCGTTCGTCGGACTCGCGACACGAGGACGCACAATCGTCCGCATCGCTAGAGTAGCCGGCGTCAGTAGAGCCAAATGAGGGAAGCGCGGGAACGGGATGACGCAACCTTAGGGTTGCCGACGGCCTTTCCGTCACTCGGGGTGACGCCTCGTGACGTCTCACTATGACGTCACAGGCGCCGCCTCGGGTCTCGGAAACGCCGGGCCCGCCCTGCCCCTTCAGGCCGACACTCCGTGTCACTGGTAATCTAATTACATTCCAAAAGGAAGAGAAACTCGCCAGAGCTTTCTCGTAGCTTCCTAGGAAACGGGAGGTTGCCTCCACGAAGGAAAAGAAGGGTCGTTCTGTAAGCGTAGCGATCAGAACGGTGTTTCTTTTACCCGAGGAGGAAGGCACCGTCCTGGGTGCGCCACGGGGCGTTTCCCACTGTCGTGACATCACCAATTTCGCCATTGTGTCATATCACACACGACAGGGGAGATCCCCGGGAACGTTGCACTGCAATGCGGGCTACGATCCGCACCAAAGAGCGGATCCGCCCACAGCAGGCGACGTTGGCGCCCACAGGCCGGCCTCCACACAAAAACTTTCCGCTTTGAGAGCGGCGGCGACGACCACGGCCCGCCGCCAGCGCTCCAGATGGTCATGGACGACCTCGCGATGCGATTCGTTGTCAATTGTCCCGCAGAGGAGCAGGTGAAGCGCGCGCGCAGCCACGGGCTCTGGGTCGCGTGCCAACGTGACGCCTTGATGCGCGCGCGCACAGGAGTCGTTTGAGCGGCTTCTCTTCCAGGTGGAGGCCGCCTTCTGGTTCTACGACGACGAGTACCGCGAGATCTGGCCGCACTCCTTCCCGTGCTTCACCCTCCTCCAGTTTGCGCAGAAGCTCTTCGAGATGTGTGAGCTCCTCAAGCCCTTCGCGGCGCGGACCAGCGAGCTGTACGAAAAGTTCCGGCAGTACAAGATCCTGATCCCGAC
>OJDY01000116.1_pt1 | contig 10156 bp, 1 predicted proteins | sample 1592931 | NCBI WGS metagenome assembly OJDY01 (sample SAMN05416734, study PRJEB24817) | seawater metagenome | isolation source: Sea water | place: Canada:Atlantic | collected 2013-07
CCGTCACGTCGTGAGTCGTCGACGAGATGGAGACGCCCGTCTGGCCGCTCACGTCGACCACGTCCGCGTAGGTCTGCACGACCACGCGGCTCGCGCCCGTCACAGACACGTCGTGCCGCGTCGAGTCGATCGTCACGCCCGTCTGCCCGTCAATGTCGACCGTCGTGCCGTACGACACGATGTCGACGCTCGCGCTCGCCGCACTCAGCACCACGCGGCTCGCGCCGCTCACGGACACGTCGTTCGAGACCGACGCGACGGACACTCCCGTCTGGCCGTCCACCGCCACCGCGTCCAGCGTTGCCGCAATCGCGACGCGGCTCGCGCCCGTGACCGTGACGTCGTTCGCGACCGAGCTCAGCTCCACGCCGGACGCGCCGTTCACGTCCACCACAGACGACGACGACACCAGCGACGCCGGCACGCCGCCGCCTCCTCAGCCGCCACGACAACAACCCGCAACCGCACCGACGCCTCCGACAGCGCCGCCCGGCGGCAACGCCGTCGGCGACGTCTGCGGCACGACACCGCCGGCGGCGGCGCATCCGACGAGCGACGCCGCCGACGCACCCAGCGGCGCCGTCGCGCTCCCCGCACCGCCGCCGCAACCGCCTCCGCCGCTCCGAAACATCGCGCCAACGCTCAACGAACCTCGCACAACGCAACCGGCGCTCGGCTGCGTCAGCCACCTGCTCGTGCGGTGGCCCGATCGCCAGCGCGCCGGCGGCTGCGCCGCCAACCTCGTCGCCGCGCCGACCACGGCGGCGGCGCTCGCCGCCGCCGACCGCAACGTGCGGCCGCCGGCACTCAGCTCCGGCCTGCCGGCCATCGACGGCGTGTTTCACGAAGTATGCGCCGGTAACGGCACGCTGTCTCACTGCGTGGCCCACCACGGCCTCGCCGCCGGGACCCTGAGCGAGACCGACGGGCCGAAAGCGGCGGCTCTGCCGCTCGCCTTCCCGGCGCCCGCGCGCGTCGTTGGCGACGCCATGACCCACGACTGGAGTCGTGACCCAGCGCTGGCGGTCGGAGGCGGCACGCCGTGTCAGCCGGTCGCGCCAAGCGGGCACGGCCTCGCGCTCGACGACCCACGCGCCGTCGTGACCGTTCACGCCCTCGCGCGTGCCGCCGCTCTGTCAGGCGCGCTCTCCGCAGACATGGAGAACCACGCCGACGTGCTCACCGTCGCTGACGGCGCCGTGCGCGACGAAATCGTCGCCGTCTTCGCCGCACACGGTTTTGCGCTCGTCGACGTCACGTTCCTGTGCCCGACCTCGGTCGGTGGCGTGCCCCGAAGAAAGCGCGTTGCGCTGCGCTTCGAGCGCATGCGCATGGTCGAGCGGCTGAGCGCTTGCCCCCCGCTTCGACCGATGCGCTCGCCTGCGCTCGCCATCGCCGACATCATGCTCCCGCTTGCGCAACTTCCAGCGAGCGCGTTCTTGCCCGGCACGGTCACGCTCCGCAGTACGCCGACGGCCCTCGACGACGGCGTCGTCATCGCCGCCGACCTGAAAATCGTCGGCGCACGCACGCCGTTGTTCGTCGGCTCGCACGTCATGCTTCGAGGTGAAACCGCGCAGTACGTCGTCGAGGACTTCGGCGACGACGGATCGCTCTACCTCTTCCACGACGTGCGCCGCAAAGAGCATCACCGCGGCCCGATAGAGCGCGGCGCCGTGTTCGTTCATCTCGATCAACAACATCACCTGCTCGACACGCGCGGGAAGGCGTCCGCCTTCACCAAAATGAGCGTGCCTCCGCTCTGCGCGGGCAAGCAGCTCTGGCTTCGCGACGGCCGCGCCGTCGTCCCGCAACCAATCGAGCTGTTCCGCCTGCTCGAGCTCGCAGACTCCGTCCACGACTCCTTCATCACCGCGAACCCGAACGCGCCACCGTCCGCGACCTACGGCAACGCAGGCGACGGCATGGCCGTTCGCCTGGCCGAGCCGATGGCCGCGCGGCTCACGACGCGCCTGCGCGCGCTCGCCGCGCGCGACGCCTTTGACGGCGCCGCCGACGACGGCTCCTTCGAGCGCCGCGCGGCCGCGCACTTCGACATAGTCGACGACGGCGCAACGTACGTGGCTTTCGTGACGGCAGACGCCGCCGGCACGCTGCGACTACTCGTCGCCAGCGACCTCGTCTCCCTCCCGAGACTGCCGGTCGACGCCGCCGGCGGGAAGGCGCGCCGCTCCGCAGTAGCGGCATGCGACGCCCTCGCCGGCCAACTCCTGCCCGGCGAGCGCTCGTGCCCGATCCTCGTGCACGACGGCGACTTCCGACTCGTTGCGCTGCCGATGCTGCACCACACGGCCACACGCCGCGCAACGCCGTACTCGCACTGGGCCTCGCTCGACGATCTCGCACACACGCCGCTCTGGCGCGCGGCGATCTTCACGTTCGCCCACCTGGCGACGTTCATGCGTGCCGATCACGGTAGGTTCGACAAGACGCTCGGCCGAATGGTCGGCACCCGCGGCGCTCGGTCCCTCAGGCCGCTTGCGACGCGCCCGTACACGCCTACGCCCGAGCCCGCGCACTGGCCGCAGCAGCTGCACGTGCTCGAATGTGTCGACACAGCGCTGCGCGCCGCGCTCCAAGCGCGGCCGCGCAGCGACCCGTTTCGCGACTACCTGCTCGAGTGGGTCGACCAGGTCGACACGTCGCCGAACGCGCTCACGCCGCACGTACTACGCGGCGCACGTCACGATTACGCGAATCCGAAGCTCGTCACCACGCCGTTTCCCGACGCCGCCCCCTCCGCGAAAACCGACCCCATTCAGTTCCCGCGCGCCCAAAGCACCACCCACAAGCCTCGCAAGCTCACGGACATCCTGTACCCGTGGGCCATCAAGAAGCTCGCCCGGTGGCTGCGAGAGATCGTCGCCGACCTGCAGGCGTGGCTGCGCAAACCGACTCGTCCACGACGCCGAGCGAAGCCGCGCGTCATCGGCCAGGACGGCTTCCTACCCGAGGCGCGCAACATCGTCTGGGACCTGGAGAACATGCTCGTCGACGAGCTCGGGCCGTACTTCGCCCCCGTCGACTTCACGGCGGCGACCGGCACCTCGCTCAACACGGCGTTCCTCGACACGGCGCTCGAGCACTGCGACGACCAGGCACTCCGCAGCATGCTCGTCAACGGGTTCGTGTTCGGCTTCGACGCCGAGCTCCAGATCGTCGTGCTCCCGCACTTGCTCTCGCTCGCGCTCGGCGTCGAGCGCGGCACGAAAGAGCTCCGCCGGCTCATCGGCGAAGGCTACTTTCGCGCCGTCGACGCTACGTCCGCGCATCTCGCTCGGCTCGACGACGAAGACGTCGTACTCGCTCTCGGCCAGCTCCCGTGCCGCATGCAAGCGCAAGGCATGGTCGAGCGAAGGCTCGAGGACCGGCCGCGCCGCACCGAGGACGCCGGCCAGCCGCGCAAGCCCCTGCGCGACGGCCTCGGCGTGCTCGTGCGGCCGCTCAACGCGATCACAGACCCGGCCGGCCTTGTCAACGGCCGTCGCCGACTGCCGCGGGAATGGAAACCGACCGTGCGCCTCGTGATGGTGGCAAACTCCATTCTGCAGTCGGCGGCCCTCGTCTGGAGGCAGCCAGTCGTCGCGTTCAGCGACGACTTCAAAGACTTCTTCAATCAGCTGTACCTCCACCCGTCGCAGCGCTGGCTGAGCACGCTCATCTGGCTGCAGCTCGGTGCCAACGGGCCCGCCTACTCCCACGTCATGGAGCTCTCGCTCGGATTCGGCTGCAACGTGAGCTCGAACTACGCGCAACGGTTCGCGCACGAGCTCGTGCGCCTCTTTTGCCAGCGCTTCGACGCCGAGGAAGCCGCCATCCTCGACGCCGAGACCGACCCGTCGCGGCGCGCGTGGCTCGACGCACGCCGCAAGCTCGGCGAGATCACCGGCAACAACGAGGCTCGGCTGTACTCGCTCATGTGCTACACCGACGACCCGCACGGCATGTGCGTCGGCGTCGACCGGCTCGTGCGCATGCTGCGCTGCTGGCGCGGCCTCACGCTGGCCATCAACGCCCGCATGGCCATCGCGGCGAAGCGACAGGCCGGCACCAGCGCGCTCTGGCTCGGCATCCGCTCGTTGACGACGCTCGGCGTCGTCACCGTGCCGCCGGCCAAACGTACGCGCGCGACCAACGTGCTGCGCAACATCGTCAACGGCGACGGCGTACAGATGGGCGAGCTCAAGTCGCTCGCCGGCTTGCTCGAACACCTGCGTCCCTTCGCCGACGACGTCGCCGGCATCATGTACGGCTTCCACCCGCGCGACTCGGCGCGCCTCGGACCCACCGACCCCGCGCCGCCGTCCGAGCCGCGGCGCGAGCAGGCCGCCCGGTGGATCGTCGTTCTCGCAACACGGCCCGGCGTGTCGTGCCTCGTCGCCGTACGCCTCGCGGCCCCGATCAACGCGGCCGCAGTCTACGAAATGAGCTCCGACGCAGCGAAGGACGGCACGACGACGCCTGGCATCGCGGGCTACATGCACGGCTACGCCTGGTGCGTGCCGCTGCTGCCGGCAGACGTCGTCGGTCCGCTCCAGATCCCGATCCCGGTCTTGGAGCTCGCGGCCATCGTCGGCAACTTCTACGTCCTCGCCGAGCGCATCCCGGACGCCGTCGACGTCGTCATCCTCTCCGACTCCATCACGTCCGTCGACGCGCTCGTGAACGAGTCGGCGCGCGCGCCGCTCATGCAGTTCCTCCACCTCGCGCTCACGCGCCACCCGCAGTTCGTTCGCATCGGACCGCGCACGTTCGCCGAACACGGCTTCGGCGAGACGAACGTCTTCAGCGACGCACTGACTCGCGGCTACATCGACACGCTCAAAGCGTGCTGCCGCCAGCTCAGCGTCACGCTTGAAACCGTCTCGGTGCCGCGCGAGTTCCTCGACCTTCTCGACGAACTGCGCGCGCGTAACGCCGCGCTCTGCGCGGCACGCGGCTCGACAGATGACACGCGGTCCATCCGCCAAGGCCCCGGCGTCCTCACCGGCACCGCCTCGAACCCGGGCCCAACGACCGACGCGCCTGCACGCCACGGTGAATCGACCGCCGCGCCCGCGCAGCGGCCACCGCCGGTCCCCACGCTCGGCGCCATCGTCTTCCACGGCGCCTCGCCTCCGCCTCCGCCGACACGCCCAGCCTCCGCACCGTCATTGCGCGCCCTCGCCGACGAATTCATCTTCGGTCGGCCTCCGACGCCACGGCTTGGCGCCGGCGCGTCACCGCGCACGGCGCCGCCGCTCGCGTCGCAGGCGCGCCCAGAGCGCGCGTGCGACACGCCGCCGACTCGGCCGGCGACACCTCTGTCGCCTCCGGTCTTCGACGTCACACCCGCGGCTACGCTCCCCGCGCCACGCAGCACCGCAACGACCGCACCACCAACGCTCAACTTCGGGCGGGCGCCGTCGCCAGCGACGCACCGCCCTCGGCACGGCAGTCCACCACCGCCGCCGATGCGCACACCCACGCCAACGGTGGTCCGCCCAGTCTCCGTGCGTTCGACACCCGTCGACCACGGCACCGCCGTGCGGCCGTCCGCACGCCTCGCGCCACGCCACGGCACGAGAGCCGGACCCTCCGCAACCGGCGCAAGCGCCTCGTCGCCGCGCCGCGCGGCTTCCGCGCGGCCCGCCTCGCCTCCGCCGTCGCGACTCCTCTCGGCCTCGCCCAACTCCCCGTTCCGCGCGCCCGAGTCACCGTTTCGCGCGTCAGTCGCCACGCGCCCCCCGTCCGCGACGGCGCCTTCGCTTCGGTCGACCGAGCTGCACGATTCGCTCCGCGCAGACACGTCACGGCTGCGCTTGCGAGTCGGCGACGACTCGTTGCTGCGCGCCCTCATCGACGATTGCGCGCAACTCGTCGATGACAGCCGCCCAGCCACGACCAGGAAGAAGGACGAGTCGCACTGGCGCAAGTGGTGCGCCTTCTGCGACATGCTCGGCACCTCCCCCTGGCGTGACGATCCGGCGGCAAACTCCGGCGTCGACGCAGCCGGCCACCGCAGAGAGTGCTTCTTGCAAGCCGCGTTCTTGGTCCACGCGTACAAGACCATGAAGCCGCGGTCGCGCAACGACCCCGCCCCCAAGCCAGCGAGCGCAGCAGCCTGCGTCTCGTCGGTCCGCCGTGTGCACGCGCTCAGCGGCATCACCCTCCCGCGCGCGCCGGCGATTAACCGGATCACCGCCGGTCTTTGCCGCCGCTACGTGCAAGCGCACGGAACAGCCGCGCTTATGCCTTCGCGCAAAGAGCCGCTCAAGAAGGAGCACCTCGTCGCAATCTACCGCGTCGCGGACGGCACACCGCTCCGCCGCTCGCGCAAGGTGCACTGGGCGTCCGTGTTCTTCACCGCGTGGCGCGCGTTCGTCAACACGACGCGCACCACGGGCTCGCGCAAGGACGACCTGCTCGAGATGACCGTCAAGTCGTTCACGCGCGGCTCGATCTCACGCGCAAACTTGAGGTGGCGTATCGGCGGCGTGGTCTACGCCAACATCACCCGCGAACTGCTCGCTCGCTTGGCCCCTGGCGACGCCGCCGTGCTCATCCCGGGCTGCTCGAAGAACGACCCCTTCGCGCTCTTCTTCGGCAGCTCCCCGATGTACCTCCCGTACGCGCCGGACGACAACACCAACGCCGCAGCTGCGCTGCGGGACTTGGAGCTCGTGGCGCCGGTCTCGGGGCCGCGGCGCTCGCTCGTCCCTCTCTTCGTCTCCGACGAGTCCCTCGCACCGCTCACGCACGCGCAGGCCGACGACGCGTTCGACGCTCTCACCGCGCTCGCGCTCGACCCGGCCGTCGCCCGCACGCTCTCGTTGCACAGCGGGCGTGTATTTCTCGCCTCCGCGCTCAAGGCGCTCGGGTACGACGACCCCGACATCCAAGCCTTCGTGCGGTGGCGCGACCCCGCGAGCATCGCGATCTACGCGCACCGCGAGCCCGACGAGTACATCGCCGCGCTCTCCCGCGCCCTCAACGTCGACATCACCTCAGTGCTCACCAAGAACCTGCCGACCTGCGACAACGACGCCGACGTCGCCGCCTTGCAGCACACGCGCTTTCCGGACGAGTCCGCCGACGACACGACGCCGACCGACGACGAACGCACCGCCCACGCAGAGCGGCAGGCCGCGCTCGCTGCGGCGCCGCCCACGGCGGCGCCACGGCCCGCTGCGCCGCCGCTCGCGGGCCTCCACTTGCCCGGCTTCGGCGCGGCGCCGAGCTCGCCACCGCGCCCCTCCACACCGCAGCCAGACCCGTCCCTCCTCGCCACGCCCGGCTCGACGTACGAGCGCAGCGACGTCACGCCCGGCTCGGCGGTCGCCGTCAGGTTTGACGCGCCGCGTCCCGCGTACTTTCGCGGCACCGTTCGCAGCTGCCGCGAGCGGAACGCGCGCGTGCTCTTCGCCGACGGCGAGACGCTCGACGTCGACTACGAGCTGTTGCGCCGAGTCGTCTGAACGCACCGCGCCGCGTCACGCACCGACACAGAGCGCTTCCCGCTAGGGCCTTCGGGTCACTCTCCTCCCCTTCTCCTGTTTGGTCCCCTCCCCGCCAGCGATGAGGGACAGGGCCCGAAGGCGGCACCCGAAGCGGAGTGAGAAGTGCTCTCCTCCGCCCGGCCGCCGCCCGAGGGCCCGGCTAACTCCTCGGTCCCAAACAGCAGAGAGTAGGAGCGAGACGTCGAGTTCCCCCAGAGGGGAACTAGGTGTCTCGGTTGGCGGGCTGGTGGTTTAGGTCAGACACAGGAGTGACGCACGGGTTTCGCCGCAGTGCGTCACTCCCGATCCCTCCTGACCGCCGCCATCCCCGACCACGCGAGATCTCGCGTGCTCCGACTGTCTTTTCGCCTTCCGATCGCACTCTCTCGACAATGTCTCTTCGCCTCGTCCTCCCGGCGCTTCCCGCCGGCGACGACGCACCTACTTGTCTCGAGGAGTGGCTCGATTTGGCGGAGGCGGACGCAGACTTCCTTGACACGGTCTTTGATTACTGGGATCATCACGGCGGACCCCTCGTCGCAATCGACCCCGGCTCGCCGGTCGGCGCCTTTCTCGCGCCGGTTGTCGCGGCGCGCGGTGGCAACGCGCAGCTGCCGCTGCACCTCCTCGAGTTCCTCTTTGCGCGCTTCTTGGTTCTGACACCGGAGCTTCTGGACCCGGGTCATCCGGGCTACCGCTTCGGCGCCATGGCTATCTCGCCGGCTCGGCTCGAGCGAGTCTTCGAGTCGCTCGTGCAGGCCGATCTCGACACGGCAGTGTCCACCGCCGATGGCGTGGTCACGGCCATCATGTCGCTTCACGCTTCAGTCTCTTTCGCACACGAGCAGTGGACGCTGTTCCCTGAAGACCTCGTGCCGCTCCAATGCGGCTTCCAAGAGGTCGACAAGGCACCGCTGCTGTTCCCGCTCAACCTGCCGCCGGTCGGGGGCGAACCCCCCGCGCGGCGTTGGCTCGCCGGAATCGAGCTGGCTACGATGCGGTGCCCGCGGCTCACGCTGGCTCCGTTTGCGGACCTTGCTGGATTCTGTGGCGTCCGCGCGCCGCTCAACGCCCGCCTGTCTGATCCTGCGGCTCCGATCGAGCCGCACACCGGCGAGTACCGCGCGGCGCTCGAGACGCTGACGGACCTCACCCGCGCCGCGGCTGCCGGCCCGCCTACCCCGGTGTTCGCACGTGGCTCAACGGTCGTCGACTTCTTCCGCAACCGGCCGTGGCCTCCGGCGCTCGCCGGCTGGCCCGCGGCCTACCCGGACTCGCTCCTCGACGTACGCGATCGCGCGCGGTTCTTCGACGGCTCCAACGACGCTCGCGCCGATCTGCTGCGCGAGCGGTTTCCGCGTGTTCTGCGCCCGCTCGTCACGCTTCCGCGCGTCGTAAACGGTTCGCCTCCGTTCGAGCAACACGACTTCGCGCTCACGCTGATGCGCGTCTACACACCGGAAGCACTGCCGCGGCTGCTCGCGAGTTTTCAGACTCTCGACGCGACGCTTGCGCGCGCGTGGGCGCAGATCGCGTCGCCCGCGGCGACGGCCGCGGAGCGCGTGCAACAGCTCATCAGCCAGCGTCAGATTCTCGACGAGGAGGATCGGCGTCCGGGCGCTTCGCTGCCTTCGCCTGCGATCGTCGTCAACGGCGGCGGCGGCGGCGCCAAAGGCGCCTCGGCGCCGTCAAGCTGGTCCGCGCCCGTCTCCTACGCACGCGCCTCGGCGTGCTTCGTCGACGCAAGCCGCTCCGCGCTGCGGCGCTGGCTCGACTCGCCCATCGTGTGCGCGCCTCTGGTGTACCACAACACGGTGGCGAACGCGGTTCCGAAAATCGACGAACGCCGCAGCGGGCTGCTCGAACTGCTGCGGCACCACGCCTACTGCGACGCACAGGAAGCCCTGCGCGTGGCGCTCGACAAGCAGGCGCTGCCCGTCATCCAGTTCCTCATCTGCCGCGACATCGAGCACCCGCACGAGCTGTTCGCTCGCCTGAGCAACGTGCGCCATTCGTTCGTCAAGCACATCTCGGAGAGCATGCTCGCGTCCGACACGGGCGTGCTCGACGGCAAAGACCTGGATTTCGCGCTCAAGACGACGGTCGTCGACAAGTTCTGCCTCGGTCGCTGGCACGAAATCCACTTCTTCAACGACATCCACGTGCTGGTCTCGCGCCACCGCAGCGGCACCACGTCCGTGCGCAACAACGGCGCAAAAGCCAGCAACCAGTGGGCCGACCGCAATCACGTGCGGTTGCTCGCTCGCCTCGTCGAGGGCCTCACCTCCTCGATTGGGTACTCGCGGAACGCGCACCCATACGGCGCGCTCTCGATCATCACGACGATCGACGACTACCGCGGCACCGCGCTCGAGCACGGTCTCGACTACACCGACAAGGCGTGCGAGCTCTCGCAGAAGATGCTGCAAGAGTCCGGCGCTCGCTGGGCCGCCTTCGTCACGGCGTCTGACCCGACGCGCCCGTTCCCGGAGTTCGCCGTCGCCACCGACGCTTGCTTCACCTCGCTCAAGCGCGCCGAGAACCAGCACACCGTCGTTGGCGACGTCGTCAACTCGCTGCCGATGCTCGCACCGCTCATCCGCGCCAACCCGGGAGGCTTTGGCGGCGGCGGCGGCGGCGGCAGCGGCGGCGGCGGA
>OJDY01000117.1_pt1 | contig 10098 bp, 5 predicted proteins | sample 1592931 | NCBI WGS metagenome assembly OJDY01 (sample SAMN05416734, study PRJEB24817) | seawater metagenome | isolation source: Sea water | place: Canada:Atlantic | collected 2013-07
CCTCTTCGTCGGCAGCGTCAGATGTGTATAAGAGACAGGGCGGGGCCTTCAGCCAGGGGGCCGCACACTCACCCGCACGCAGACGCCCAGCACCGAGCCCGGTCACGTACTCGGTATGACGACGGTAAGTAAACCGGACCTAACCAGTACGAGCCTTCTGGCCTCGCCCCCCCCCCACTTTTGGAGTCCTCCCACAGATGGGAGAAGATGGGATGGACAGGGGGGCGGGCAGAAAGCAGAGCAGGGCCGGTCCTCGGCGCACGCCGCGCGCACAGGGCCGGTCCTCGGCGCATGGCGTAGTCAGACTAGCCGATGGCGGGCAGGTTGCTCGGAGCTCGATAGCCGATGCAGCACAGGGCCGGTTCTCGGCGGTCAGCGTAGCCGATGCAGCGCAGGAGTAGTCGGTGGCGCAGAGGGGGGATGGCAGAAACTTCGGTCACGCCCTCGTGATCCGTCGGTCTATGGCGGCGCAAGCTATCTACATGAGGGGGGCCGACATGGCGATCTCACAAGTTTGGCCTCGTCGCCGGAAGTCGTCACTGCAGGGCAGGGAGGCGTATGCCGACTGGGCATCTGTGGGACGGTGGAAGGCGGCGGGGTAGAGGTGCCCCCCGTTCCAGAACGAGTCGATCGGCAACAAGCCATATCTCCTCGACGGCTACCTGCAAACTACACTGCACTTAGCCGTAGAATTTTGCATCCACTGGGGAGGGCCTCAGTGGACAGCGCGTCGGATTCCCCCCCCACAAGACTGATGGCAAAGGGGCCCGGCGCGTGTCGATTGTCACTAGGATTAAATAGTCAACTATTAGATTCCAGCGACAGATTAGCCGGCAGCAATGCGCCCCCCCCTTGCCCGAACTTTGACAAACTACGACACAGACTATGTCTTGGTTCCGGTGGGGGTGCATGGGGGGCACTCTCACCGAGGTTCGCGCGGTGGGCGCCCTGGGAGGAGGAGGATCCAAGGCCTCGAGGGCGACCGCCTGGGGGCGGCGCCCAGTATAGGTTCGGCGCGTGTTTGCGTCAGGGCGTCCGTCAGGAGATGGGTGTCACAGTCAGTGACCCCTCTTGTGGCGAGGCGTCCAACCCAGGGGGGGGAAGGCCGGGAGCCGACCTTGCCTCTGGGAATTTGAGGCGAGCCATGATCGCGCCGCAGGAGGCCGGTCAGGGTTCGCCGCTGCCCTCGTTTAGGCTCTGGGAGCTGGCGAGGGTAGCTCTTTCGTGGGACGTCCCAAGGGGGGGGGTGCTCGGCACCGAACTCTTGGGGAAAGTGGCAGTCGGCTCGCTTGGAAGCGAGAGGTTGTCACCCGAGGTTCTCAGTGAAGAGAGCCCGGATACGCCCATGGGAGTTCCTGGTACCTCAGAAGGGGGCCCGATCTCGGGGGAGAAAGGGTCGCGACTTGGAGGGACGACTGTAGGCAGCAGTCGCCCCTCGCTGAGGTCCAGCACGAGTGACGGAGAGGAGGGAGCAAAACCCTCTCCCTCACGCCGCGGTCAGTTCGACAGGGAGCTGACAGCGATCAAAAGGTCGCTCGCGAAGAGTCGGGCGGCTCGCTGCGAGTATACCACACCCTCGACCACAAGTCCAGATGAGTGGCCTAAGAGTTGGTCTTCAGTGGCGATCGCGACTGGCCGTTTCTTGGCGCACGCACTGACGAGATTGAGAGCCAAATGCAAGGGGCAGGGGATGGGGGTTCTTCCTCGCTTCTGGAGGCCCCCGATATATTGCCGCTGCTGCTACGGACAGAACTTAGCCACTCGATCTGAGTTTGAGGCACAAGCTGAGAGAGCGAGGACCGTCCTTGACTGGGACAGGTCTCAGGCACATTTGCTCAAGAGACTCGAATCAGGTCGGGCACCATTGGTGCTTGACCTGTTTTGTTGCGCAGGCGGGGTCTCAGAGGGGTTCCGCCGAGCAGGCGGGACTTCTTTTGGAGTAGATATGCAGGAGCAACCGGCCTACGTCGCCCGGTTTGGTGACAAATGGTTCGGTCTGAATAACGCATTAGACCGTCAAGTATTGAGAGGTCTGGTGCGCCGATTGAAGCCGATAGGGATCTGGGCTTCCCCCCCATGTGAAGCAAGCTCGACTGCGACATTTGGGGGGGGGTTCAATTCCGAGGCGCCGCGCCTCATATCGCAAACGCGCGATATGTTGATTGAGTTAGGCCTACCCTATATAATTGAGAATGTGAGGGGGGCTGCTAGCGAGCTTAGCAAGAATTCCTTAACATTAAAAGGGCAAGAGTTCGGCCTCGAGACTGAGAGACCGCGGCTCTTCGAGGCCGGTAACGGCCTCACATTGGAACCTTGCGGGTTCCTCGCAGAGGGGGGCGCCGCCCTCCGGCGAAGGTGTTGCCTTGGGGAGAAGGCCAGGTACGCTAAGCTGGATAGCTTTGGGCGCCGTTTCACTGTGCCATGTTGCACGGGAAATATATATCCGATCATGGGCAGCCACCCGAGTAGGAGCTCGGTGGGAGAGAATGCCCGCGCGATGGGCTTGGACCCGGGGCATATGCCTTTCGCCCGGATGGCGAAGGCGATTCCCCCAGTATACGCGGCCTATCTCTTTGGGTTCATGGTGCGCCATGCCCTGCGAGAAAGGTACGGCGTGACGGCCCTGAGCTGGGACAAAGCGTCCCTAGATCTACCGAAGGCTCGTAGGGAATTGAATCACTTGCTCAGGGGCGCCGGCAGCTCGAACCCAAGTCAAGGGGTCGAGCTGCTCGCGAACCAGGAAACAAGCAGCGAACCGGCTGAAGCAGACGTCGGCTCAGTTAATATAACTGGCGACCGCTTGAGAGCTCCGAGTTGGTCGCTAACCCAAACGAGTGCAAGGGAGATCGAATTGTCTTACGCGGGGGGCTGCAATGCCTCTTGCAGCGCTGTCGAGCCCTGGCTCAGCGATTTGCGGCCTATCGTCCGGGTGGAGATCGGCGGCGAAGGCTGGGAGGGAAGAAACACTTTCGTTCTTCTCCATCCAGAAAATATCGCAGAGGCGGCTGGGGCTTTGGCCGCCGCGATTTTGAGAGACCACACAACTCGGGCGGTGGTCGTATGCTTGCCCGAGGAGGAGGCAGAGTGGCGTAGCGCACTCCGAGGCGCGACCCGCGTGACTACGTTGTTCCAGTTGGGGGGTGACGCTTCAGTCGGCGGGGCTGAGTCTTCCGTCCTTCTCAGAGGTTGTTCTCGGGCGGTGGCGCTCGCGATTAACGAGCGCACTAATCTCGGGAAGCGAAATGTCTTCGATCGCGAGCAGGTCAAGGCCGCGATGGACCCTTTGGATACGGGACAAGAATCCATTCCTAAAGCTTGGAAGCAAGCAGTGTCCTACTCTGTATATCCCCCGCTTCGAGTGGAGGATTGGGAAGGGAAGGGTTTCCCGGATAGAATCGTCCGTCTAATCCGCGAAGGCGCGATTATTGAAACTTATGATGAGCCCGAGGTTCAAGGGATGAGACCAGGAGAGGTCGCTGATCCTAAGTCCGAAGAGCCTCTGGGTCCAGGACGTTTTTGTGACCACCGAGGAAATGTCCACCAGTTCAAGATGGAGGATGGACAATATTCTTATCCAGATCGGGAGCATCTGGAGCAAGGGGTCGCCGAGTGCGATCGAGCCTTGCTTGTCGGTCACCTAGAACCGGTGCCGGCAGAGATGGTGGATGAGGCGCTCAGGGCAGCGCCGGCCCACCCGTGGACCATCGTCCATCAGTCGGCCGACAAGTGGAGGGCGGCTCAAGATTACTCCCGGTCTACCAATGGCCGAGTGGGCAGCCGCCCTTTCACCCTCCCTAGCGTATGGGACGCGGGGGGAGTAGTCGGGCGTGAGTCGTACTTTGCAAAATACGACTTGAGGGATGGCTTTTGGGCTGTGGGCATCGCAAAAGAGAGCCGCCCTTATGTCATGGTTCGGCATCCGGCAACTGGGAGGCTGTTATGGTGCCGAAGCCTCCCTTTCGGTTACAAACTATCGCCCCTCATATTCTGCGACTTCACCGAATCGGTTGCGCAGATATTCCGCGCCCGGGTGTCAGGGAAGGGTATCCACATATTCGTTTTTGTGGATGATTTCCTGATTGTGGGCGATAGCCGAAGTTCGACAGCCGAGGGCATGCAAACCCTCGAGGATCTCTTTGAGGAGCTCGGGCTACAGTGGGCTCTCCATAAACGGCGAGGACCAGCTCGAGCTATGGAGTTCTTGGGTTTCTTACTCATTAATCTACCGGAACAGGGGATCCAAGCAGTTGGGATCACTGAGGGGCGCCAAGAACGCCTCCAGATTCTGGTAGAAGAGTGGTGGGCCCGCAGACCCTCCGATGAATCAGAGTCGAAGGGGGAGCGGGCAATGGCGGAGCCGAAAGAGTTAGCTTCCCTCTTGGGAATGTTGGTCTTCAGCTCGGCCGCTGTGCCTCATGGCCGCACATACATGCAAGGCATGTTGCGGCAGTTTGCCGGTCTCGAAGTGGACTGGAAAAGGGGGGTGGTGAAATTTCATGGAACCTCATGGCAGCAAGTGCCCCTCACCCCTTCCTTTTGGCGCGACCTCGCTTGGTGGCGAGGGGCTCTCTCTTCACCTTGCAGCGTGCCCCTCAAACCTGCGGTCGTTGGGGAGGCAGCAGTGACTGGCACGGATGCCAGTGACTACGCATGCGGAGAGCTCGCCTGGATTGATGGAGCGCGAGAAGAGATGGTATCGGTCTTTACCGTGGCCGAAAAGCGTCGGCCAATCAATCTCCGAGAACTCTTAGGGGTATACAGGTTGGTTGAGAGGTGGGGCGCGCGTTTAAAGGGACGCACGCTCCTTATTGACATCGATAACACCCCAACAGTGGGGGCGGCCAAAGCACAATTTAGCAAGTCAGAAGACATGCAAGAATTGGTGCGCCGATTGGTCGAACTCGCCGATCGCCATGACATATGGCTTCGACCGGTTCATACGCCCGGGGCCATGTTGCACCGGCCGGACCAAACTAGCAGGGGAGCCGCAGTGGAAGAACCACGAGTGCGCGTTCGACGCGAAGTGTTTCAGGCTTTGGAAACCACACACGGGCCTTTCACTGAGATGATTGGAGCCGAGCGAGAGTTCGCGCGACGCCCCGATGATGAATGGGACCGCGCCCGAATCTGGGCTCATCCCACGTTTGACACTGTAGGCGCTGCCCTGGGGCGCCTCGGTGAACGATTGGACACTAGCTTCTCAAAGTGTGCCTCCGGCCTAGTACTCGTCCCTTGGGACCCTGAGGCCGCGTGGTGGCCGCTCTTGCGACACTTTACATGTGTCGCAAGGTTCGGCATTGGGTCCAGGCACCTAGAAGAAAACCGCGCGGGGCGGTGGGTACCAGTGTCTGCGAGGAGGCCGTCATTTGCGATGTCCTTTCCATCCCATCCAGGTACGGTGGTTCCATTGGATGCCCTGGTGCCCTCTCTCAACCTCGCGGATGGCGAGGTTAAGCCTGTGGGGTCGCCGACCATTCTCCGGGGATCGCTTCTCTATTCAACGAGAAGCGTCTCTGATCGCCGGGCCGTCGAAGAAGGATTACACGGCTGCTTATATATCTTGTTAAAAGATTACGACGGTTGCGAGGAGCCGGAATGCGCCGAGCTATTGCGGCGCAAGTGTTGCGCCGGACCATCCGGCCGGGAGTTCTACTGCGACATGGGCGACGCGCGGCGTGCGGGGCCAAGCCTCGACGTCCGGCGTAAGCCCCATCGCCCGTATGCGTGCCAGCTTTGGGTGGCGAATTATTTTGCCTCAGAGCAAAGGTCACACAAACCCGCGCATTGGAAGTGGTTATGGAAAACTTTGTCGTTCGATTTCGAGGCGGCAGAGAAAGAGATTCGTCGGAGAAGGCACTCAATTAGCCTTGATTCGGCTGAGTCAGAGCTAGCTGGTACGGCAATCTCTGAGGATCTTAAGAAGGAAATTCGTAATCTTCTAGATTCCGAGGAAATTGATAGCGATCAGCCCATGAGTCGCCTCGACGAGCGACGGGAGGGTCAAATTGAGCCCGGAGACGCTCAAGACACCCTAACCAGTGTGTCTCGAGAAGTGGAGGAACGACAACGCACACCAATGAAGCTGTCGGTCACCGGGCAGCCGCTTGTCACTGCAAGCTATGAAGGGATGCGGTGTGCGGGTTGCGATAAGGCGTTTGGAAGGCGCACGCGACGAACCAAGATCACGCCGGGGGGCGTTGGCATGATACATAACTCGCGCACATGCCTCGACGCGGCGCGCAAAGCAATGCAACGGCAAGCAGATGCCGAGGATGAGCGTGAGCGCGCGGCGGCGACCGAAGTCACCCTGGAGGCTCCTTCGAGCGTGTGTCAGCCGTGTGAGGTCCCCCCCGCTCCCCGAACGGGGTGTGACCAATATAGACAGCAGTTCAAGGCGAGTCTCAGCGTGGCTCGCAAGACGCGCGTACTCGCGTGCTTATCAGGCACTTGCGGTGTGAACGAAGAGCCAATGATATGCTTGGGGCGCGTCAATGGGAACCCATGCCCGTCCCGAGTTCATGGTCGCCAATGCGTCCAATTGACGAAGGGCCATGCGGGTCTCGGGTGTTTTCTATGCGTCGAGTGCAGAGTCCGCAAATTATTGCCAGATTCGGCGCTGGATGACGTGCCTGACTCGGCGCGAGACATTGCTATGACAGCGATGCTCGTGCAGATGTCAAGTGGTGCGGAGGCCACGGGCGCATCCTACTTTGACTATCAACGGTTAGAAAGAGAGTTTATGGCTAGCTTTGGTGGTCAGGGGGGGGTTTTGCCTAGCGATGACGCCAATGTGTTCATCATGTTCATGTGCTGGCTGGTGACAGCAAAGGAACGCGCGCTGTCGCTCGATACTATGGTGCGCACCGCTGGTGCGGTGATGCAGCGGACTCGCGGTGTGAATCTCACGCGGAATAGCGAGGTTAAGGCCGTCTACGAGGAGCTGCGCCAACGCCACGGGGAGGAGTCCAAACCGCGAACCGCGGTCACTGGGCTAATGATGCGTCATCTTCTAGAGACGGTGATCCCCGAGCGGGGGGGGAGCGAATTGGTTAACACTCGCGCTCTGCTTATGTTCGCCATTGAGATCATGTTCGGCGTGCGCGTGGGCGAGGTCCTATCAGGGGGAGATTTCCATGGAGTCCTGGCAAACAATTTGGTGATTCTTCAGAAACTCAATGAGTTTGATCAGCCCGTGGGCGAGGAGACAATGGAGGTCCTCTTGGAACACTCCAAAACAAAGCATAAACGTTATGTTAATGCTGTGGCAGTCTCGAAAGGCAAGGCGCGAGTGGATCTCGCAAGATATGTCCGAGAGTATTGGAATCTCGCGGGCTTCAGAGTACACTCGAGGAGAGAGGCGGGTTTCTGGGTCACCGGGCCAGATTACTTCGTTCTGCGCCTGTCCTTAGTGGCGCTGACGAAGTCTCGTGAAGAAGACGTCGAAAGGATCGAGCAAGTGGGGCGTCTTCTGGAGCGGTCGGCCTCGGGCGAAGCGCGCCGGTGGGCGGATTTCACGAGCCTACGGGCGATTCAGCGCCTAAAGGCGGACTCTTTGGACAAGAAGTATATCAACTTGGTGGGGGGCAGTTACAGCTGTCTTGATATTGCCCAAGTGGCAAACGAGATGGAGACCGCTGGGCTCGGACCTTTCATTTCTGTTGTGCCGGGGCCCTTGATCAGAGCCTCGCACGGCAAAGACCTGGGTTATGCACACATGCCGTTGCAGCCCTCGTCTACCTATGGGATGTTGCATGAGTGCCTTCCAAAGGCGTTCGAGATGGCGAACGCGAATGGCCCCGACCCGGATTTGGATTTGCAAGGGTTGGTTCAGCCATTGTGGGGTCACCACTCGTTGCGACGGGGAGCCGACACAAGGGCTCGGCACACCATGCATTTGACTGGTTCAACCGAACGAGACATTGACATGATCTTCGGATGGAACGAACACATGTACAAGGCCATCATGCAGTTACACTATGAAAGCAATTTACAAAGAGATAAGCGAGCTAAGGTCACGTCTTTGATGTGAGGCACTGGCGCGCTTGCTATGGGGGGGAGACTTTCCCCTAACACGCCAATTCTGAGAAGGGTTTGAGTGACCTGCTCGACCTATATCTTTGCCCGGTACCACCTGTATTTCATGTCAAGTGGTGGTAGGGCTTTGACACCCCAATGAAATCCTAATAACAATTTGTATGGCCGACTCATTTGTACGAGCACGACTTGTCGCGCGCAGGCCGGGGGAGTCTGCCTTACATCAAGTGATAGGACAAAGATATCAGGAGGAATTTTTCCTGGCCCGGAATCTGAGCACAGGGCTCAGTGCCAGGGGCCATTGTCATCAATGAGGCACTAAACCAATGGTTACAGCGGTTTTCAGGGGTTAAGAATGGATACGTGGAAAAATTCCTCAGACTTCCGGAAAAAAGGGAGTCAACTTGCCAAAATGGCGGCACCAGCGGCAGCGCCGGCGCGGGTAAGCGCGGCGGCGGAGGCTGCTCTCAAGGGCGAATTTGGCAAGGCTTACGACGGCGTGAGGCTGCTCGGGAACGTGCAGGCCAAGCTCGTCGAACATTTTGCTGCGAAGGGTCAGAGCTTGCAAGACGTCAAGGACATGCTCGTCGTCAGCAAGAACCAGCCTGAGCGGACGGAGCGATATTGGCAGAAGCTGCTCTCGGCGGACCTCGCCGCGCCGATTGCGGAGGAGTCCGAGATCGAGCGCTTCTTGATGTGGCTGCATGCTCGGCACCTGGGCGGCACGCTCGGTGGAGCTGGCGTGCACACCAACGACCAGGTGAAAAGGGCGTTGGAAGTGCTGGATCAGCACGGCCACACTGTCTCCGCCGACATTCGGCAAGACATGGAGGCCGCCCTCTCTCGCGGCGAGGAAGGTAATGAGCGCGATCAATGCTGCAATGCATTAATTGTCCATATCCTTTACTTGGGACGGGCTCCTGAAGCAATTGAGGAGGCGTGGTGGCAGGAGCAGTATGCCAGACTAGGGGGAAGGTTGGGGGGGAAGGTGGAGATCACCAAATCCCCTACTTACCAGAAAGCTCATGCAAAATCACCGGACTCGGTGAATACGCTCGAGCGAGCACTGAAGAAAGAAGAGAGATTCAACGAATGGTGCAACCAAACGTTGGATGCAATCATCAACGCTGGGCTCCCAAAGGCGGCCAGCATGCTGATGAAAGTGCTAGGACATGCGACTCGCTTGGCGAACGGCAGCTGGCATCGGAAGAAGACATACATCTATGGCTACTTCTTCGAGGAATTCACAGGCCTGGGATTGCCTGCGGACTATGCCATGCGGAGTGCCTTTAACGCTATGTCTGCTGTGCCAGTGCCAAGCATGGAGCGAGTGCTAAGTGGCACGCCCAGCGCGATTGGCACAGGAAGTGCTCTGGGGCTTGGTTCGATGAGCTCCGGCAGCATCATCGGCGGATACGATGCGCTGGGCGATTCGGCTAGTCAGGTCTCGGGGATGCAGGGCCTTGCTGAGATCATCAAACTCTCTATTCAAGAGGGATTTGCTCAATTGAGCGGCGGAGGGAGCGGCGCGGGCGGCGGCGGAGGTGGTGGCTCGGATGTGGGCCGTTGCATGTACTGCCACAAGGCTGATTGCCCGATGCTCCGCGGCGGCGCCCCTTGCAAAGACGCGAAGTTCGCAGGTGACCTCCTGAGCAAACGGAGGGCGGAGGCCAAGAAGGCCGCAGCAGCCGCGGCGGATGCGAAGAAGTCGGCCGCCTCCGAGTGAGCCTCGAAGACAAGCCGCCGCGGCTCCCCCGAGAATGAGATAAGCACCTCGGGTTGCGGCGCGCTCCGGAGGGCAGGCGATAATGAAGCGGCAATCTCGCGTCGTGGAGGTCACGCCTGCAGTGACGGAGGAGAGCGGAGGGGGCGGAGGCGTCGGCGGAGGCGGAGGTTCCGGTCGCGGCTCGCGCGCCAGGTGCTCGAAGAGCAGGGCAGGGTCTGGAAGGAAGGGATTCAGGAAGGGATCAATCAGGGGGAGGAGGCGGGACGGTTGGGGGGGGAGCGGGCAGTAACTGCAAGGGTAGGGGTGCCAGGGACTGCACAGAAGCTGTCTCTTATACA
>OJDY01000123.1_pt1 | contig 9944 bp, 2 predicted proteins | sample 1592931 | NCBI WGS metagenome assembly OJDY01 (sample SAMN05416734, study PRJEB24817) | seawater metagenome | isolation source: Sea water | place: Canada:Atlantic | collected 2013-07
GAGTGTGAACTTGGTGTTCATTGAAGGCCTCACGGGACCGAGCAAGAGTTCGCTCTCGCGCCTCACGGAGAAGCCGAGAAGCAAGCTTCATGTGGCCCGTAAGCTCCTTGACATGATCGGACAAGGCGGGCAGCGTCGGAAGGGCGTCACCCAACTCGAAGCGCTCGAGGTCACTCGGAAGTGACGGCTGCCTGCCACGTGCAACCATGTAAGGTGACACATTAGTACCGGGGATGAGCATCCTTCGATACGCGAATTGAATAAACTTGGCCAACTTCCACCAATCCGCTTTCTTGGCTCCGGGCATGCTGAGCATTGTCCGAAGTGATTCACCGATGAACCTGTTAACTCGCTCTGTATAATTCCCACGAGGATGATAAGCCGGCGTGAGATACAAACGAATTTTCAACAACCGAAGCAGCTCCTTGAGTAGCTTGTTGTCGAACTCCCTTCCGTTGTCGGTCAAGATGTACAAAGGTGCTCCTTCCTCCAATAAGAAGCCTTCTACAAACTTGGTGTATACTTCCTCTGCACTCTTGCCTGTGATGGGTTCGATCCACACCATATGCGAGAAGGGGTCAGTGATGACGAGTAGATGAAGAGGTTCTTTATGAGCAACGTGCCCACTCTCCCGACTACCAATCGGACCGACTAGGTCCATGCAGATCATGTTCATGACTGTATTGTGCCGCCAGCCTTGCAGAAAACCCTGCCGACTGGGCTTAGTGCCCTTTGCCAGTTCACAGTAAACACAATCCCGCACAAACTCGTGGACGTCGACGTCCATTCGAGGCCAATAGTAGCGCACGACCAGCTCCTTGTGCGTGGCCGTCTCATTACGATGAGCTCCGAATGCCGAGCTGTGCATGGTCCGAATGACCTGTTTACGAAGCGCGACCGGCACATAACAACGCGCCGAGTCATATCCTTCCTTCGGGTCGGATGCTTCGGTGACTCGGAACAACACTCCATCTAGCGCAGCAAATTTGCTCAAACGAAGCGCGCGGCCGCTTTTAGTGCGCCCGTCCGCTTGAGTGATTACTTCACCATCAGGAAGCTTCTCCAGCTGACTCAAGAGATCGATCGAAAACGGATCATTCCGCTGTTCCTTGCGGATAACATCAATCGAAACTTGTTCCGGAATTAAGCTTTCGGGCAACTGAAGCGGACTCCGCTCAGCTGCCTCTGCGTCTTCCGCCGACGCGCCGACCACGACTTGCTCTTGTCGCGACTCGCCGCCGTCAGCTTCCGCACGCAGAACTGTCTCGGTACCCTCCCTGCTAGGGGATGGCGGTACGGTACCCTCCCTGCTAGGGAATGAAGGCCATGACATGTTAAAATCAAATTCGAACAAATCATCCTCCCCCCCAATTGAGGAATTGATGCCGCCCTCGACATCTATGTGACGTGACGCACGCTCCTGCTGAAGCGCGACATCGGCCTGCAAGCGCCGCTCGTCCGGATCTGCCATGTCGAATTCGACCATGCACACCATCGGGACTCTGCTAAATTCTTGCACACCACAGTAGTTGACTGACTCAAAAGTCGGAGCAAAACCCGCATCTCCCGGATTGAGCTCGGTGACCAACATTTCACCAACTGGCACACACACCTTCGCAACCTCATCGTCATCGACCTCGCCTGGCTGCGAGTTGCGACTCATGCAGTCTGCTATATGCATGTGAATACCTTTCCGCCACTTGATAGTAGCATTAAATTCAGACAATCGAAGCACCCACCTGCCAAGTCTGTCCGATCTACCACGAAGCCGGCTGAGCCAAGTGATATTTTGATGATCAGTGTCCAAGTGGACCGGTTGACCATCAATGTAGTGACGAAAGTATTCGAGCGTAGCAATCATCGCGAGAACTTCGAGCTCGCGCGTGTCCCACTTCCGCTCGTCCTTCGTAGTCGACCGTGAAAAATATGAGATAATCCTTTCTTCACCATCGGCACCTTTTTGAAACAGATAACCACCGATACCCCGTTTCGAACCATCACTGCAGATATAGAGGGGCTTCTTAAAATCCGCATGCTTCACTCCCATCGTGATAGCAATAATGTACTTCAGTCGCGCCAGCACCATGGCGTGAACTGGACTCCAAACACGATCAGAGTCATCGGTGCACAGTTGATTCAAAGGATCACACAGCAACCCACACTTTGGAATGTAGCGGCGAATATACTTGATCATACCAATCAAGGACCTAACCATGGTCTTGTCCGCCAAACCATCATCCCCAAGCGGAGGCGGCATGTTGATTATTGCCTCAACGTGCTTTGAAGTAGGCATCGTGCCGTCGGGCGTTGACATGTGCCCGAGGTACTCGATGATTAGCCTCAAAATGTGCATCTTCGAGGGCTTGATGCTATGATGCCTTTGAGCCAGCGAAGTCAGCACCGAGGTCACATGGACCCGATGTTCCTCCTTGGTCTCGGAAGCAATGCACAAGTCATCGACCATGCTGAGACACGTGTCCCACAACAGAGGTCCGAGCGTGTTATTCATATGACGCTGGAACTCGGCCGTGGCATTCACGTAGCCCATCACCAACCGTTGATATGCAAAAGTACCAAACGGTGTCACAAAAGTGAATATTTTCTGAGCCCGCTCCGACAACAAGACTTGATGAAAGCCCCATCTCATGTCGGCAGTTGTACGGTAAGGCTTACCGGCCAACCATTCGAGACACAGATCACACGACGGTGGTTCATAGACGTCGTGTGGAATGTGCTTGTTCAGTTCACGAAGATCGATAACTAACCTCCAACCACCTTTGGGTTTGGGCACCAGCAAAGCCGGTGCACCCCACTCAGAGGTGATGGGACGGACAATACCATCATCGAGAAACTCTTGAACAAGCTCTCTGCCGGCCTGCACCTTGGCCGGACTCCATCGGTAAGGATGAGCTCGAATCGGCTTGACGTCACCGAGGTCGAGATCAATCTCGACGCCGGCGATGGCGCGCAGCTTGTCATCAAACAAAACCCAAAGCTCATATACCAGATCCACATAGAATTTTCGTTCTCCACGGTCCTTCTCAGGTAGATCATCCAATCCCATGGCCTTACATGCAGCAGCCACATTTTCTGGGGTTCGTGGTGTTTTGTACGACTCACCCTCAGCAAGATATGGCCCATACATTGCCGGGTCACGAGAAGCTGCTTCCGAATTGAGATCTCTCGAAAACAGCTGATTAGGTTCAGGAGCAACATTGATAAAATGGTGAGAAAGCCTGCGCGCAGCCGACTCTCCACCATTCCGCCTGATGTCCTCAGACTCCATCTGAGCCTGTTCCAAGATGACTTGAATTCGAGCCATCTTCTCGCGCTCTCGGCGCGAGCGAAAGTCGGTGAACGACTCGTGAATAGTGGGCGGCTTGGTACAGAGCAGCCACGGCTTTACTCTAATCAAGTCAATGTGGTCAGCTTCGGGGATTGAAGCCTTACACCACCCATACTCACCGATCGATTTCCACCGACCGTGCTTGCCGATCTTCTGACCAACAGCTTGACTGTTCTTCTTAACAAAATCAGTCGCGCCGAAGTCATCACTCAGAAACACAGAATCATCGACGTCGGAGAGCCACGTCGATGAGAGTTCAAACTTTGAACCCACTACCTCATCTTCAGTCATTCCAGCAAGCAGAGCCAACCGAGCCTGAACCCGCATCCGCTCTAAAGCTGAAACTTGATAACCAAAGACTGAGATGGAAAGCTGTTCGGCAAACGGCGGTGGAACAACCTGCGCCACCATCGCCCGCCTCTTGCCTTCCGATATTTTGCGCGGCCAGACGGGAGGCGCGTCATAGCCCTGCAACAAAGCTCTATCATCCGAAGTTAGAACATGTTGCGGACCGAACTCACCCACATCCGACGCGCCGGCCTGCAAATGGCCAGATGTGATGGAATATGACCCCTTCGAAGAGTCGACATCCCGCACATAGCCCCAAGCATTACGCATCCAGTAGCGCCTGTTGGCTTCCCATCCCTTCTTCTCACCTAAAACATCACGCACGGTACAGACCTCAGTAGTTCGATTAAGAAACAGAGTACGGTTGCTCAAAACCATTCTCCTTCGATCTTGAGCAAGCCGACAATGCTGCTTCATCGAAAACACATGAGCTGTAGGATATTTGCCACGGAAGAATTGATGTAGCTCGCTGACATTTTCTAATGTCCAAATCGCCGGACCGAGCTTCTCCATCATCTGAATGTAAAAGATCGTATCCGACAAAGCAGCCCCGATGTCTCGACCTGTCATATTAGCGGTGCTGGCCTTCTTACAACTATTCGAAGAATGAAACCAAGCTCTCCGCCAATGAGACCGAGGGAGAAAACGGGCAACAATGTGCTTGGTCTCGTTAGCGTTGACTATGCGCTGCTGAAGAACCGGCACTGAAGGATTGTTGAGTCGATGCGTCTGACAAACCTCAGGGTCACACTCAATGACAAGAGCAGTTATTACATACTTCCCATCACGGCGGACAATAGAGCCTGTCGACACACCGCCCATCCCACCGCAGAAAACCACGGAAGGAAGGACATCATCCCGAGCCCACACCGAGTCATCCAGTCTCGTGATCGTGTACTTGGGATCTTGGACGTTGGCGAGCCACTGCTCGAACGTCGCATTGTGGAGCTCCGGCAGAACATCGGGCTCGGCAGACCTCACCGATTGGCGGGGCAGAGCAGCAGCAAAAGCAAAGTTACTACCGCTCAAAACCGATTCCGAATTCGCCCTCCCCCCCACAGAAGCATCGGACGTGCCCTCACGTCCAGCCGCCTCGTTTGCCGGTCGCCGGCTCTCGCTCAAGTCGAAAGCAGCAACCAGCGCTCTGTCAGATTCCGACAACTCTAACATCAGCTCAGGTTTTTGTTGGAGCTCCTCCATCGACAGCATGTCTCCCGAAGTCAAGACCTGACCGGTAAACAATTCATCAGCGGAATCGAACTCCATGGCAACGGCACCTTCATTGGTGACTCGAAGCCAACAAATGCCATCGTCAGGCGAGGTGAAGTAAACGGCGTCCGGCGCGACCAGCCCATTCACCATACTCAAAGCAGGCACCACCGAGCAACCACTCAGGGTGTTCTCCTCGTCCGACAATCGACACTCCAACTCCTTGGTCTCACCGGGAAGAATGCAGGCATGATTGGCCACCAGGGTGAGAACTGCCGGTGACCGCCTGCGCTCATCCTAGCGAGCCATAAAGCAAGAGTTGAGACCACGATAGTGCGTCAGCATCGCATCGTGGGTTGCCTCACGCACCAACCGCCAATCGAGAGCAATCCGAATAGGCTTGGGGTTGCCATCAGGAGGGCTTCGAATAACGAAGTGGTGAGTATCGAGAGTGAAATCCCAGTTAGTTCGCATGTGGTAGTTGCCAATCATGACATCACAGCAACCGGTGTTGCCGTTCTCCATCACGCCGCAGCAAACTGGAATCATTCGCCCGTCACTCGTCGAGGTCGGCAAGTCAACAGTCCCGATTACCTTGACTGCATCATCACCAACACCCGAGATGATCTTGGGCTCACGGAACCACGTGACCTTGAGCTCAAGTCCGCACACCCTGCTGAGCTCCTCCAGTTTCTTCCTCATGATGAGGCCTGAGGGAGAGCAGCCGGTGTCGTACATGACGATCAAGCGCGAGCTGCCGACGTTGAGGGCTGCGAGTGGCAGACCGCCACGATCCCGATTTGCAAGAAACACTTGTTCGGAATCACCCTTAACCAACATCATTGCAGCATCTTGAAGAACAGAGTCAGACCAATACTCAGCATCGGCCGGATTGACCGAGCTTGACCCCTGGTCCGCCGGCTTGCCGGGAACCATAAAGTTGGAGCCTTCGTCGAATGACGAAATATTGTCTTCTTCCACTTTCAGAGCACGCATCTGCTCAACTAAGGCAGCCCGCTGCTTGGCGGCAGCTTGCTTCCTCAGCCAAAGAGCATCCTTCTCCGGAGTCTTGTCAGCTGTTACCAAGCTGTCAAGCTTGGCATTCATCACCAGCAAAGTCTCGGTCTGTTTCGACATGCATTCTTCGAGAAGAGACACGCGCCGATCGATGAGTGATGAAGACGCACCGCCGGATCCCGACGCCGACGACGGAGGTGTCGACGTGGATGGCGGTGTTGCCGAGTGAGCTGCTCCGCCCGTGTGACCCTTGGGCACTGCCGAGGCTGAGCCCGACTGAAGCTCCGCCAGAAAGTCATCCTTGGAAATGTGCCGATACGGGCACCCATCTTTGGACTTCTGTCGGCGGCACTCCTGCCCAAGCCAAACGTGGCGGCAAAGCAGCTCGCCCTCTGGAGCACGCTGACCATTCGCTTTGAACAGCAAAGGCGGGAACTTCAAAGAACGGATTTGATCAGCAGAAAGGCACGGTTGCACAATCGGTTGCTGATCTGAAGCTTGGAGAACGTACTCATCGGCAAAGCAGCCATAGCCGAGAGGAGTAGTCCATCCGTATGAGGCGGCGGCACCGACGTAGTGCGCTCGCTCCTTGTTGAGGCGGTTGTGTGTTCTCGCCGAGAGCTCGCGACCACCGCCGTCCTTGGCACCACCGTCACCACCGCCCCCATCACGCTTGCGGTGCCTGTCGATCCCAAGGTTGGTTGCCTTGCTAACTGCCATAGCATAGAAGACATCCCACTTGTTGAAATCGGTCGGCCCGTAGCCATCCGGGACAGTGCCGCTCTGCACGCCTCGTGTGTGAACCGTTCCCGTCTCGTCGCGCAGAAGGTCCTTGAGTTTGCCTTGCAGCCCATCAGTAGCAAGTCGGCACCAACCCTCCTCATCACGGAGATCGGGAGGAATATAGTTCGAGACCTTGCCACTGAGAACAGCTACCTCAATCCTCCTCTTTATCTCGGCCAGATATTCGGGGACCGTGGCAGTTGCCTCTTGCTGATAGTTCTTGACAGCGATGTAGTCTTCCTTGGCGAAGACCGACGCATTGAGCTTACTACAACGCTCAGTGATCCACTTGTTGATCTTCTCCGCTTCACTGAGGGCCGCCCAGTCAGCAGGAGTGTGACCACCTTTGTTCGAGAACCACAACTCAAGCTCATCTTTGATCCGCAGCTGCATCAGGCACGCGTCGGACACCGCCTCTTTGGTGTGATTCCGTACGTCCGATGTAAGCCACGATTGCATGTGACGAAACTCTTGAGAAGTTGACTCGAAGTTCTTGGGCATGGCCGAGAGTTTCGGCTTGTAAGTGTTGACATTGATGACTGATGCACCTCCGCCCCCACCGCCGCCACTCGCGCCCGATGCACCTGCGGCCGCCGCCGCACTCGGACCACCACCCGGAGGCGGAGGCAGAGGCGGCGCTGCGTTCATACCGCAGCAGATCGTGACTTGAGCGCGAATCGTGTCGAAAACATCATCACCCTCAAGCTCTTCGACAGTGGGATAATCATCGAGAAAATCGGTCCACTTGTCTTGAAGTTTCTGTGAGCCCTCCTTTGCAACTCGGCATGACACCACACAGGTGACCACATAAGCCTTGATTGCATCGAAAAACATCTCCTCGTCTGGCTCAGCGAGGAATTGATCTATGTCACGATAGGTTTGGCATGCGGAAGGGTCGAACCCATCCGGCTTATCTCCGTCCCCAATGTGGCACAGCTTCTTCTTCAGAATTTGTTTGCCGTAACCGGAAGACATGGCAGCTCCCGCCCGAGTAGTCCACGCCTCAGCATAGACCACCTTGACAAGAGAGGCCACGACAGCCGCGTCTTTAACTTCTTTCTTCCGCTGATCAAGCAGAGAAGCCCGACTGGCACCCCGAGCGGGAGCGGTCGATGGAGCCGCCGCTGCAGCTGCACCGCCACCTCCCCCTGAGTCCCCCATTGCACCGCGGCTTCTTCCTCGTCCCCTACCACCACCTGGTGGAGTAGACGGTGGAGTTCTGCCTGCCACGATGCAGAACGGTCGAGGGTCACCTCGATGGTTCGCACTGACTTTCTGTGAGTCAAGGACTGACTACCGGGTTTTGGTTGCCCGGAGAAAGACCCACACAGCCAAGTCGGCCTCAGGCCCCGCCAAGGCCGCTAGGTGAACCGCAAATGCCAGGAAGAGGGTTAAGCCAGAACAACAGTGACAATGTGGCGTTTTTGTGACATCACCGGGAGAAACCACCCGGTGCTGTCCCTGCACCACAGACCCTCACTGCTACCCAGCGAGCGCCCTCGCTCGCCCAACAAAGAGACGCGCGCGTGCTGAGAGCACTTCAATCACACACACACACCCCACATAATTTCTAAGTAAGTCAGTGCGAAAGCAGTGTCGAACCACCTAAGTGACCCAGACCACCACCTTCGCCCTAGCCTTGCCTTGAAATGCTGCCTGCTTTTTGAGTTCCGCCTCAGTCGGCTCTGAAATACCCAGAACGGCGCGCGGCGACGAGGATGCCACTCGTCGAAGCCACGCGTCGGCCCGAGCACAGACCGGAGTCGGAACTTTTCCATCAGACTGCATATGGAAACCTGCTGCAACCAACATGAATTCACCGAATGAATACTCACCGAGAATCTTCTCATATTGGTCTTCCGTCCCCCGCTTCGGACGCGCGCGCTGCTGAGTGCGCAAGTGCGCCCACTCCGGCATCAGCCGACGCTGCGCCAGCGGGAGTTCGGGGTTGAAAGCACCCGGAGCTCGGTGGATGTAATGCCAGCCAATTAACTGCTGACCATCCACCACCTCCAGTACCTCCAGAACACGGAGAATAGACTTCTCCTCCGTCTTCAACCAGATGATGCAATACGTGCCTTCCTTAAGGCGGTCCCACACCTGCTCGTCATTCTGAGTCAACGCCGGAACTTCCTCCGACTCCTCAGGGCCAACTGGTGACCTCATACGAGCAATTTGACTGACATGGGCAACTGTTTCCTTACCGGATATGACATCACGGATAGTATAGTTGTTGCCCTGTCTACTCACCACTACATACACAGTGTTGAATATTTTGAGCTTAGAAGAAATTTCGTCGCTGCCGACCTTGCGTCGAATCGCGACTCGCTTCCACAGCCGAACACGTTCACCTGGCTCGAACTGAGTGTGAACTTGGTGTTCATTGAAGGCCTCACGGGACCGAGCAAGAGTTCGCTCGCGCGCCTCACGGTAGGCCCAATTTAAGAAGCCTCCCGGTGGTGGTTCGGCGCGCTATGGGGCGTTTAGTGCGCGTTTTTTTGCATCAAACCCACCCCCAGCGACCCCAAATCAACCCCAAACACCCACAAGCCACATGCCGCGGGTCTTGTTTCGCGTTCTGTACTTTAGTGATGTCACGTCAGCCGAGGAGCACACGACACACGCCGCGCGCCTTTGTCGCGAGGGGGAAATAGAAAAAAAGATAAGAGCATGCAGGGGTAGTTTCCGTTGTATAAAAAGGCCGGACCCCGCCTTAGTCGAGCGCTGCATGCGGAGCGAGAGAGCGGCGCGCGCAGAGCGGGGAGAGGAGAACAGCAAAGCCCAGAAACACAGAAACACACCCGGCGCGCGAAACCGCGGGCCGCGAGCTCCGAGGGCGCGCCGCGCTCGGACTCCGCGCACGCCGAGCCCGTCGCGTCGCGCTCAGCGCACGTCCGCGCGCCCGCTCGTGGTGCGCGCGCCCCCCGCCGGCCCGCGGGCGGAGCGAAGGAGCGGCGCGCGCGCGGAGCGACGGACGGGACGGGAGAAGAGCAAGAGAAGAAGAGACCACCGCGGCGCGCGCGAACGGCCCTGCTCGACTGCGGCGGCGAGAACCACCCACGGCGACGCACGCGCGCCGCGCGCGTCGCGCGCGCGTCACCCATCGCCCCCCGCGCGCCGCGCCCTCGCTCCGCACGGAGCGGCGGCCGTAGAGAAGGCGCGAGACGAGGACGACGACCGGCGACCGGACGGGAGAAGAGCAAGAGAAGAAGAGACCACCGCGGCGCGCGCGAACGGCCCT
>OJDY01000130.1_pt1 | contig 9709 bp, 2 predicted proteins | sample 1592931 | NCBI WGS metagenome assembly OJDY01 (sample SAMN05416734, study PRJEB24817) | seawater metagenome | isolation source: Sea water | place: Canada:Atlantic | collected 2013-07
GCCCGTATTCGAGAGGCTTCGGTTGCTTCGGATCGCGAAAGTCCCAGACGCACCCTCGAAGGACCGGCCACAAACACTCCGGCGCAAGCGCGCAAATGTCGGGCCTCCTCCTCGGGTGCATTGGTCCTTTGTCGATGTCGAGCAAATCGCGCAAGTACTCTTGCTCGCAGCGCGTGAGATTATCACGGCACACGGGCATGAGCATGTCTTGCAGGGTAGTTCCCGGAGGGACCACGGGGCAGATCTGCGGCTCGGAAGGGAGTTGGTATGGTGCCCGCACCGCCGGCAGAGGTGCGGCAAAGGCCTTGTCCGCCAGCCAGTCGAAATGAAAACTGGGCAGCGAACCAAGCAGGCCTGCCGGTATCTGCTGCGTAGGTGCGGGCTCCACCCTGTCCGACCAATCGCGCATACACTGCGCCACCAGCCCGCGTCCCGGGATGTCCAGGGTCCGGCGTATGAGTCGCTCCGCCTGCCGACAGATATTGAGACGCAGGCGAACCTGATCAGCACCCCGCTCCAATGGTAGCGGTCGCTGAACCAGGCCCCGCATCTCCATCCGCCCAAAGGTGAAGCGCGCAGTGCCGACCCCTTCGTGAAAATCGAAAGTGCGCAGCTGAGGCGTGGGCCCCACGAATGAGAGGGTGGTCTGCACGGCTGTGGTAGCCACATCGAGCGCCGGCGTGCATGCCAGCGCTGTGTAGGTTAGCCATGCAAAACTGACCCCTTTCGCGACGAGCCGCAACCTTTGCGCATTCGTGCGTGCAATGAGCTCCGCGGGAGGCAGAGCCGCGATGGGAGCTATCACGACCCGTCCTCCCTCTCGGCTCTCGCCCGCCAGAATGAGGTCTGCCTCGGGCGCATGCCCAGAAAGCGAGAGATAAATGCCTCGTGCCACTGACACAGCCGTGGACCGACGCTCAACGGTGCCTGTGCGCTTGCCGATGGCGTGACGCCCGCGCGCGCCAATGTAAATCAGGGGTTGCGCGAGCGTGGCTACCAAAACTAGCAGGACAACGTCGGAAGCGAGGGGTTCCACGGGTATCCACTCGTAAGCATTCTCTTCGCTGGTGAGCGCCCTCAGCATTACCGTAGTTTCTTCGCTCGGCGCGCCACCGCCGACGGGAACAAAGCTCGCGAGCAGCAGCCCGAGCACGCAGCGCGTGGCCCAGTGTGCGGCTGCCCGCAAGACTCTGTCGCCCGACAGCAGAGTGGCAGCGCGTTGCCTCGCGAAGAATATCAAGAAAAGGGCGCCGACTGGAGCCACAAAAATGGTGCCCCAGCCCAGGTCGTCCCCAGCCTTGTCGTTGGCGAAGCCGCGTCCGAAGAAGCAGCTGTGGCCATCGTGCCGAGCCAAAGAGCAGGGGGCCGGCCAAAGGTAGCGCATCCCACGCCCCACCGGATGAGACATGCACGCCGGCGCCGCCCCCGTTACGCGCAAGGCGTGAGGTGCGTGCACGGCGGCGTGCCCCATGTGTGGTGAGTGTGGGTGCGTACCCGGGGCCCGTCCTCTGCTGTGATTTGATCCGGAAAAGATGCCGACTGGGGCCACCAAATTGGTGTCCCAGCAAACGTCGTCCCCAGCTCTGTCGCTGGCGAAGCCGCGTCCGAAGAAGCGGCTGCGGCCATCGTGCCGAGCCAAAGAGCAGGTGGCAGGCCAAAGGTAGCGCATCCCACGCCTCACCGGATGAGACGCGCGCGCCGGCGCCGCCCTCGTTACGCACAAGGCGTGAGGTGCGTGCACGGCGGCGTGCCTCATGTGTGGTGAGTGCGGGCGCGCACCAAAGGCCTGTCCTCTACTGTGTTTTGACCCAGAAACGTTGCAACAAAGCGGGGTACTGGCAGCGACGCCGTGAAGCAGCCAATGGCGAGGAGTGAAATGCATCGCCAAAGGCTCGCCCACGACAGAAGCGTACCCAAGGAGGTCGACGTCCGCCGCACTGAGCCCCACTCTCTGCGCGCACCACCCGGCCGTGTCTGACCGTTCAGCCGAGGCTAAAGGTCGGACGCCAGACGCCAGTGTAGTGCGCGGCAGGAAGCAGAGCAGCAGGAGGGCGAGCATCCACCTACCTATTCCGGCCCCGAGGTAGCCGACGAAGCGAGGGCCTTGCGCTTCGCCGGCAGCCGAAAATCCGCCCTAGCGTGTTGATAGCGCTTGCCAAAATCGCGCGGCAAAGTAACTGGCTTGTGCATGCCCGACGCGCGGGTCGTGTGACGGTCCGGGTCGGGGCAGAGCTCGCACCGAGCATCGAGCGGCTTGCGGCTGACCATAACCGGCCAGCACCGCTTATCAAAATCGATGCCGATCTCTGCCGCCAAATCGATGAAATCACCGTAGACCGTCCTCCCCACTTCGACGTAGGCATGCTCTTCATCCAGGAACTTGACCTTGCCCTTTTGCGCGCCAATCTTGCGCCGTTTAGGGGCTTTCCCATCGCCAGACAGATCCCCTCCCTCGTCGCCAGGCTTCTTAAGCGTTGGCGGGGTTTCCCCCAGCGCCGCGCTAAACCGCCCGACGACGCGAGGGCTGTCTGCGAACATGTGTGGAACCCGCCTGCGCCAGTCGTCAATCTCAAGTTGCCCAGACAGGGCTTCACGCATCTGATGCATGACTCCTCCTGACTCACTAGCCGGAGGCAGCCAGCCTTCGAGGCGCTTGCCTTGCGGGCTAACCTGGTCAAGCTGCTGAAGCAGGTGGGGCCCAGACTCCGCGTTTGCAGCGCGGAAAAAGCCGGTAAGAAGTTCCAGTAGCGGTGCTTGCTGGTCCTGCGACGATTCCAACACCATGTTGCGCACTTCCGCGAGCAATGAAAAGAAATCGGCGACCGACGTGCCGTCGACAGGCTCGGCCGCATAGCCATAGGCCATCGTCGTGCGGTGCACAAAATCCTTCATGCCGAGGAAGTGGTCGCCATCCGTGAGGAAATCGAAGTCGCCCAGCGTATCGTCTACCTTCTCTGCCTTGCGTATGGCCATCAAAGCAACGCAGTATCCATCTTTGTACCAACTGATGTCGCCGTGGCGTCCTGCGACAAAGGCTGCGTGAAGCTCGAGCGACCATGAGTAGGTCGCCGAGAAGCTCTTGCGTTTGCCTTGCGCGTTAACTACCTGGCAGAACCCGACCCGGCGGCAAATCACCACGTCGGTTGCCAGCGGCGTCAGTCCGTTGAGAAAAGTATGCGACGAGCGAAGCTTAGGGTGACGGAGGAGCCGCTGCCAAATGATCAGCAGCCCGTCGCCCGAGAATATGTCAAATTGCGCATTGATTCGACTCTCTTCGTCCGGGAATTTGGCGCGCCCGTCGGCCGAGTCAAGGGCCTCGTAGCGCGCGACAGCCTTCAGAAAATGTGAGTCGCTCAATACCATCTGCATATCGTCGGGATTGACCACCAAGCTGCCGGTCGCGCTCGCGATGCGGCTTGCTTTGGAAGTCGTTGGCTCCTTGTCCTCATCGCCCTGACCGCGTTCACCGTCTACGCCCTTCGTGACCGTACACAGCTTCGCAATCAACTTGTGTTCCGGCATGTCGGAAGTTTTCGCGTAGTCGATGAACTCCCGGCGGGGGGTGAGTTGACCTTCGAGCTCGTGCAACACATCGAGCAGCCCACCATGGCGCGCAGAGCTGGCCACGTGGTTGCCGATTTGCCGCAGTTTGCTCGCCCAAGTAGACGAAGCGCCGAGACACTGAGTAAGTGCAGCGACGTTATCTAGCTTGAAAACAAAGCGATCCAAAGATGACGCGATTTCGTCGTCCCTCTGAGGCCCAGTGCCGCGAAAATAGGCCATCTTATGCATGAGCTCGTTGGAGCATTCCGCCTCCTCAAAGGCGTAGACGCGTGCCAACTCGGGCATTGCGAGCTGGCGGAAGCGCATGGCAAAAACGCGTATTGCGGCTTGGGGCGAAGCGAGAGATGGGTCAATCGCGTACATGTAATCGTAAACGTCAACAAAGAATTGACGGTAGCGCGAGTCCTCCGCCACTCGCAAGGCATGCGTCTCCCGTGGCCCAAGGAGTAAGATAAGCTCTGCCGAAAGGGCAAGCGACTCCTCGCAACCTTGGAAAAAGAGCCGGCAGCCTTGCGAAAAGAGAAGAACCTCGTCGCCCCAGTTGGCGGCCACATGGGCCTGATCCTGGGCCTGTTGTTTTACCCCCGTAAGGTCGTTACGGGTCAAGAGCAGCTCAGGGGCCGACCGGTAGCGCCGTCCCGCTTCGATGAAGTGGTGCACAACCTGCGTAAAGCTGAGGCCAGTCAGCCCGTCTAGCTCTCCTTGAATGTCCAAAAATCGAAATACGGTCTGTATGGTATCCTCATCCAATTTGTGCACGTTGGGTTTTACCGGAAGCCCCGTACGAAGCTCTGCGGCACCCCTTGAACAAAAGAGGGCGAGGGCCTCCAGCACGTGCGACGATGTATCGGCCTTCCGACCATTGACATTATGCCAGACCAAGCTGGTCAACCTTGTATGCAGGCCTGAAGTTGACAAATAAAAGTCAAAGCCATTGGAAGGTTGACGTGTGCTGAGCGCAGCCTTAATCTTTAAGCGCGACGTATTAGACATCGCACAAAACAAACAAAGACTCAATTCCCTCAGCGAGAAAGAAGGAAGTGAGGCAGTGTGCAAGTGTGCGGTCGTCTCGACGTGTGCGCGCTTGCGAGATGCGCGCGAGACCGGTGCGGAGCACAACTAGCGGCGCTGTCACAAGTGCCTATCTCCCTCACCCCGCTCACGTGCCGCACGAGGCAATGCCTACATCCATGATGCTCGTGCGACGCGGGTTCGCTCTCGCTAAAATGCTAGACACTCAATGTCGCTAACGCGACAACCCGAAGCCTATCCTCAAACCGCTCGGGATGCCTAACCAGCCGAGTAGGGTCTAAAATCTTAAAACCAAGACGAGGCAGCGAGTCCCTCACGGCGTAGCCGCCGCATCCTGAACGGTGGAGTAGTTTCGGATGGTGATCATAGTCACTGTATCCACGCCAAGTGTATCTGCAGCATGCAGCGTCATGTTAGGCGTGGCCAGGAAATGAAGTCCCTTGGCGCGTAGCGCATTGAGCTAGCACGTATGGAGCAGCTTGCCAAGCTGGCCATACGCAATTTGGCATTCGGAGGATGCCTCCCGGTAGACAGTAAGAGGGTACCAGCCTCGTGCATGGCGCATGTCGAGGGGCAGCAAAAGCCGAGGCCCTCTAACCGAACGTCGGCTACGTAGTCAGCCGAGGGAGCCGGAGGGCGTACCACTGCGAAGGCGCGACGTAGTGGCATAGCCGAACTTGCTACGCAGCGAGCCACAAACGTATGTCGTACCCGCTGCAATAGCGGTGCAGAATTCATCCGTGTTCGCTGCGCCGCAGGTCAGGCATACCCACTCCTCTGCATCCGCACTTGTGGGTGGAGGGGGCAGCTCCACAGCCGCTGCGTTCGCCTCAGCCAGTCGTGCGTCGTGCCGCCTGCGGGATGCAAAGACCTGCACACACAAGGGTGACGCGACGCACGTGTGCGTGGGGCCGTAGGGGGCGCGCCTCACCGAACTATTCTTTGAAAGGAGCCGGAGCGTCAGATTGTGCGGTTTTGTCCGTGCCATGAGGGCGAACGTGGAATTCTTTCGCCGACGCTTTGCCATGCCCCGCATGGCGAGCGATGCGACTGCAGCGACCGGGGCCGTGCGATGAGGTGCCAACACGCTGCTTAGACAAGAAAGCAGTGTCGCAGTGGAGCCAAGCTGTCGATCTGGGCCCGGTGCGACGTAGGTCTGTGCGCCGTCCGACATGCATTGCGCGAGCGTAAGCCGCTTGCGCCGGCAAGAGGCCGCGCACTGCGCGATTGCCTCCTTGAGCGCCGCCACTCCGCTTAGCGCTTCCATGTCGCTGTCTAGCGCCACTTCGCCGCTCAACGGCGCGACAGCGCTTTCGGTAGGATCGTGGGCCGCGAGGCGCGCCGATGCTTGCTTTAGCGAGTCAAAACGGCCCAGCTCCGCGTGGTCGAAGACCCAATAGCACTTGGACCGCGCGTGTTGCCTACGCGCAACGAATCCTTCGGGAATGTCCCCTCGGGGCAGCAAATCTGGGGCGCACCTATCGTATGCACAAGGTAGCTGCAAGTCTACGGCGTTTGCGTCTCCACGATCGCCCCCACCACGTAGGCGCGCCCGTTGGGCGCCCACAGCAGCCCGAAAGCGCGGCGCCCGCACGGTCAGTTCAGGGTTTTTATCGTAGCGGCGTGCGTGGCGCGGTGCCTGCAGACGCTGAAGCAAGCCTTGAAAGCCATGCAGTGCCGCGCTCGGGTCGATCACTGGAATATTCACCGCCTCCCGCGCGACCAGCGTTTGCCGTCGTGAGCGTTTGATCCACTTCTCGTACTCGTCCAAGTCCCACCGTGCATAGATGTGTAAGCTTTCTGGATTCTGCCAACGCACGTACGCTTGAATGCGTCCATCTTTCGCGCCCGCCTTACGAAGGCGTGCAGCGAGACGAATGCGGTACGAGTGCCATGAGAGCACCGCCGCCAATGCCGGGCAGACAAATCGAAGCATCGCCGTGTGAAAGCGGTCGAATTGCTCTGCCTCGTAAGCATAGCCTTCAGCATTCGCGAACAGTGGTATGTGCCTGCGCTCCTCCAACGTAAGCTGACCTATGCCCAGCCGGATCCAGCGAGCCGCGATGCGGACAACTGCGTTGTGGACAGTACCCGCGTAAGGTATGGGAATAGGCTTGTTACCCCAGTGCTCGTTAGTGGCGTCGCACTTTGAGTTTGTTGGTGTTATCAGCAAGCTCAAGTACACCAGTCTTGCAGAAAGACGAGCGTTCGTCAAGTTCGTGAGAATGTCATCACCATCTCTCCATGCAACGTCTGCCCATGTCAGGCAGCGAATGTAGAGATCACCGCGCTGGCGTACGATCTCTGCCTTACGCAGACCCGTGTCCTCTAGCACCGAAATTGCGTCGAGCACCGTGTCGGTAACATGTGAACCAGGCTGGAAGGTATGAGATGGGAGCCGTGTGCCGGGCGGTATGGCGAACATTGCGTCGCGAACCCAATCGGGCATCGCCTCTTTGCGTCGAGGCTTGAGCGAGTCTTTGCCATGCACAAACATGAAGGCCTCGCACATGCCCTTGAGCACTTGGCGGGTAAGCTTGAAAGCGGGGCAAATGAGGCCGCCGTAGCTCATCCGACGGCGAATGGCGAGTATGATGTTCAGTGAGGATGAGGGCTTTGCCTCTGCATCCTTCTTCGACCTGGGCTTTATAGTTTGAGCTGCGAGCAGCATCGTCGCAGCTTCGCGGTAAGCCTCACGCATTGGACTCTCATCGAATGCGCGTTGCGGCCGCTCCACTGGCGTATTGTGTTCCGTACAAAACGCCACGTGATGCTTCCAGCCGTTCTTGTCAGACTTACGCGTTCCAGGCCGCATGCCGATGTGCTGCAGCTGCGCGACATGAATGACTCTCGAGCGAAACTCATCCAAATCCGTAGGCCGCAGGGCGAACTCGCTATCGTCGCGTAGGAGCTCACGCAGCATCGCTTCGCCTGAGGCAATAGCTTCCTCGCCAACCACTCTTGTCGTCGCCTCCGCGTAAGCCGAAGCGTTGCGCGAAGGCGCTGAAAGTTGCGCCACGGTTTGTAAGTGCGCCACCGAGGTGTGAGCGCCTGACGACAATCCTGGCTGCTCGGCCTGTGCGCGGAAGCGGGCCATTTCCCTGGGGTCCTGCGCAAGTAAATCAGCGAGGGGGCCAGGGTGGGGTTCCACATCTCCGCAGCAGAGCAGCAAGGTCGTCGCAAGGAGTGCCTGGCGTGCCATTCCTCGCGGTGGCGCGGTTTTGCCGTGTCGCGTTCGCTTGGCCTTGCGCATGAGCTGTTGCTCGATGCGCGTTGCTTCTTGCTCGTGTTCGCTAGGGCTATTGCACTGCCCACGCGCCTCGCGCAGCAGTGCCGTGCGCCGAAGAAACGAGTGTTGGCGCTGCGCGCGTTCGTCCGGGGTGAGGCCCTGAGCCGTGTCCCTCCGGTCGAGCTCCCGCGCAGTCCACGTCTCGATGAATGCATGATGACTCTCATCCAAATGCAACTCTCTCGGTCGGAGGCGTAGCGCTCGCATCAGGGCGAAGAACTGGACCATGTACTTCCTCGAAACGAGGTCGCTCGGTACATTCCTGTCGCCATAAATTTGGCTCATGCCGTACCTCCCAGAGGTCGCCGCTTCCACAAACGTGGCGTGGTCCTGCGCGAGCACTATGCCGATTTGCAAAGTGGGGCTGCGCGCAGAATCCCGCGTCAACACCTGCGGAGTGGCGAGAGCATCGCACTCATGTAGGATGGCGTCAAAGCCCCGCAGCGTGGGCCATAGAACCATGATATTGACCAACGCAGCCATCAGCTCCAAGGCCGAGATAGCGAAGAGCCAAAGGTGGAAAGGACGCAAGTCGTAGCGCCAGTATGTCCCATTGCAGTAGCCTCCGAGACCTGGGTTGGGTGTACCAGCCATTGCCGCATCGGAGGACGTGCAAATTAATAATGACGCCGTGTGACCGGCCCATTCCACGTTAAAGACGATCAGGAAGCCAGCTCCGCCGGTACGCAGGAGCGCGATGCGCCACTCGAGCAAACATCGCTCCATCATCGGGTTCACCCGCACTCTGTCGTTTGCGTGCAGGGCCGAGCGATGAGGCTCGTACATGCCCGCCAACGCTAGCCGCGGCTGACCGTTGATGCAGCGGATGTGCTCGAGTTGGCCGCAGAGCCGCATGTAATCGGCGAAGACGATCCCCAGATTGAGCGTTGCCTCCACCAACTCCGTCGCGCGGAGAAGCTTGTCAAGTGTGACTACGGCGACGCCCATGACCGAAAAGATGAGCACTCCTAGCCAAACAGCCCAGGTGCCCACTTGTCGCTTCTTGGGTATTGCCATCCACAGCCCCGCCTCGTTGACAAGTTCCGTCCACACCTGAAGGAGGTGTAGGGTAGCCTCAGCACCTACTACTCCCGCGATCTGATCGTCCGTGTAGCACCACATCGTGAATCCGCGGTCCTCTACACGCCCCGTGCGCTTGGACAGCGCGCGCCGCCGCTCCATCCAGCGGTGCACGTGTGCGTTCCGACTCCGCATGCGGATTTGGCGATCGCCGGTAAGAGCCCGACGCGATGCCACCTCCACAAGCAGGTTGGAATGTCGCTGTGCGTAATTGCTCGAGCGCGTGCTGCCGAAGCCAAGGGAGCGCTCAGAGGCGTAGATCAGACTAGGCCGTGACGGGTCGTACCCTGGATCGCCGGGCATGGCAAGCGTGAGGGTAACTGACTTCCAAAGCTCTTCCTCAGCGAGGTCGAGCTGGTTGAAATAGTCCGCGAAGTCATCGGCAAAAAGGAAGACCAAGTCCTGCGAGAGCCAGCCCAAGTGCAGTAAAACGCTGAGGTCGCGCATTAGGCTGCGTAAAGTAGGCTTGTGCTCCTTTGGGACTGGGTGTTCCACCCCGTCGACAACCCGCGGTCGCATGGACTGCGCATTGAGCGACCACACAGGCCGCTTCTCGCTGTCGAAGCATTCGTTGTGCGGTGCCGAGCAGTCGGATGTCCGTCGATCCCTCCCTGGCTCATACTTGCGTGGCGTCGTGCCTTGAGCCGAGCAGCGTATGGGAAAGAATGGCGTACGATTGTACAGCTCAATCTTGCCCCTGTCTCTTATACACATCTCCGAGCCCACGAGACTCCTGAGCATCTC
>OJDY01000136.1_pt1 | contig 9542 bp, 7 predicted proteins | sample 1592931 | NCBI WGS metagenome assembly OJDY01 (sample SAMN05416734, study PRJEB24817) | seawater metagenome | isolation source: Sea water | place: Canada:Atlantic | collected 2013-07
TCAGTATTTAATAATATATTGTATTCTAGAAGAGCTTTAGTATCTTGATCTTTAGGATTCAACTTCTCCACAACTTTACCGCTCCACAAAACATTATCAGATAAAATAACACCGCCTTTATTCATTTTATCAATAATTAAATGAAAATAATTGCTATAATTAGACTTATCAGCATCAATAAAAACTAAATCAAATTTCTTGTTTAAAGTAGGTATAATTTCTAATGCAGAACCTACATGTTGAAAGATTTTGTTACGAAATCCTGATTTTTCAAAATACTTGTTTTGTAGGTCCACTAACTCTTCATTTTTATCAATTGTATCAATGCTTCCATCATCAGATATGCCCTCCGCAATACAAATTGCTGAATATCCAGTATATGTGCCAATTTCTAGAATGTTTTTAGGCTGTACAAGCTTAGAAATCATTGAAAGTAAACGTCCTTGAAAGGCACCACTTAACATTCTTGGATTGATTATTTTTTGCCAAGTTTCCTTGGTTAACTCTTGTAATATTAACGGCTCTATTTGAGAATGATTAACCGAATAATCATCTATTTTTTCCGGTAAAAAGTTCATGTTGTATTCTGCGTTTTTTCTAAAAATCAAATATACATTATTTTTATACCCCTCATTTAATTATAGATTTTAACGGCTAATTTTTACACCTATTATTATCCTCTTTGTTTAAGTTGAATATTTGATTTCTTTATGACTGAATTAAACTAGATTTATATCTGATGAGATTTAGTACTTTTACAAAACCTAATTAATACCATTATGTCTGTAGCTAAAAAGCAATATAAGAGAATAACTACCAAATCTTTGGTAGAGATGAAAGCAAACGGAGAGAAAATATCTATGTTAACGGCATATGACTATACCATGGCAAAAATTGTTGATGGTGCTGGAATAGATGTGATTCTAGTTGGAGACTCAGCATCAAATGTAATGGCTGGTCATGAAACAACTTTGCCTATTACTTTGAATGAGATGATTTATCATGCTAGCTCTGTGGTAAGAGCGGTTGAGCGTTCTCTAGTTGTTGTAGATTTACCTTTTGGAAGCTATCAATCTGACCCTAAAGAAGCCCTTCGTTCTGCAATTAGAATCATGAAAGAAAGTGGCGGGCACTCAATAAAGGTTGAAGGAGGAAAAGAAATTAAAGAATCTATTAAACGGATTCTTAATGCAGGTATTCCTGTTATGGGGCATTTGGGCTTAACCCCTCAATCTATCTATAAGTTTGGAACTTATACCGTTAGGGCCAAGGAAGAGGAAGAGGCAGAAAAGTTACTTGAAGACGCTTTGATGCTTGAAAGATTAGGGTGCTTTGCTTTAGTTTTAGAAAAGGTTCCTGCTGCTTTAGCCGAAAGAGTCGCGAAATCAATTACTATCCCTGTCATAGGAATTGGTGCTGGGGTTGGAGTTGATGGTCAAGTCCTAGTGACACATGATATGCTGGGAATGACACATGAATTTAACCCTCGGTTTTTGAGAAGATACTTGGATTTATACTCAGAAATGACCACTGCTTTTAAAAGCTACATTACAGATGTAAAAAATAAAGATTTTCCTAACGAAAAAGAACAATATTAAGGTTGTGAAAATTCTTCATTTAGATACAAATCATCCTACTTTACTAGAGCAACTTAATGCTGCTGGTTTTGAAAATCACAAAGATTATACTTCATCTAAAGTTGAAATTGAAAAGAAAATTCACAATTATGACGGAATTATAATTAGAAGTAGGTTTTCAATCGATAAACATTTTTTACAACAAGCAAGTAAGCTTAAATTTATTGGTAGGGTTGGAGCAGGGCTTGAAAATATAGATTGTAGGTTCGCCTACTCTAAAGGTATTGACCTTATTGCAGCTCCTGAGGGAAATAGAAATGCTGTTGGAGAACATTCCTTGGGCCTATTATTGTCACTTTTTAATAAATTAAATAAAGCTGATAAAGAAGTAAGGAAAGGAAAATGGATGCGTGAAGACAACAGGGGAATTGAACTCGATGGAAAAACAATCGGTTTAATTGGTTATGGAAATATGGGGAAAGCTTTTGCAAAGAAACTTAGAGGTTTTGATGTTAAAGTTTTGTGTTATGACATAAAACCGAATGTGGGTGATGAAAACTGCAAACAAGTTTCTCTTGAAAATTTACAGCAAAACGCTGATGTTTTAAGTTTGCACACACCGCAAACTGAAGACACAAAACAGATGATAAATGCAAATTTTATCAATAGTTTTAACAAAGAATTTTGGTTGATAAACACAGCACGTGGAACATCTGTGGTTACAAAAGACTTGGTAAAAGCTTTAAAAGTTGGTAAGATTTTAGGAGCTGGTCTTGATGTTTTAGAATACGAAAAATCCTCATTTGAGAACTTGTTTTCCAACAATAAAATGCCTGAAGCTTTTAAATACTTAATTAGTGCTGACAATATTATTTTATCTCCTCACGTTGCTGGATGGACAATTGAAAGTAAAGAAAGGTTAGCGCAAACTATAGTTGAAAAGATCAAAAAGAGATTTAGTTAAATCTTAGACAATTAATCTTAAATTTAGAACACAAAAAACAGTTTATAATTAAATATTTAAAAAGAATTTATAAAAACCAAAAAAAGAAAATGAGATTACTATCAAATCATCCAACAGAAGTACTAATACTTTTTTTTCTAATTGTAACTTTTTTACAATCAGGAATTGATAAACTATTAGATTGGACGGGAAATGTTGGCTTTATTACTGAACATTTTAAAAATTCTCCTCTCAAAAACAGTGTTCCTGTTTTATTAGCAGTAATCACAATAATGGAAATCATTGCGAGTCTTTTAATGCTTTTTGGCGTGTATCAATTGTATACATCAGAAGTAAAAGAAATTTCTTTACTTGGAATAGAACTCTCTGCTATTACTTTAATTTTTTTATTAGTAGGACAACGATTAGCCAAAGATTATGCAGGAGCAATGAGTTTGGCGGTATATTTTATAATCTCTATTATTGGCGTCTACCTATTAAATAGTTAAAACTTATTAATTTTTTATTATTGATAAGTAAAAACTATAACCAAATGTCTCAAAACATCACTTTTAAAGAGTTATCTTTTATTCTCCTTAATGTGCGTGATTTTTAAAATAAAAACATCTAAAATGTCTTTAAAAACAGTTTTTAGCTTTTTTTGAGCACATAAATCAATGAAGAATATTGTTTTGACTTAATGGCCTTAATGTTTGATACAAATCCTCTATAGAAAGCTGAAATTGGTTTCATACTACCGCATTTATATTTCTCACTTAATAAAGAAACATAATATGCATCAAACTTCATAGGAAGGGTTTTTTCAACCTTTAAATTAACTGTAGCAAATAATTTTGAAATTGAAGTTTCTGAAAAATGCCATAAATGTCTAGGAACATCAAAAGCTGCCCAAAATTTACCATAATAATTAGCGTCATAGCTTTTATAATTTGGTACAGCAATAATTAGTGTTCCATTTTTAGAAAGTAATTTCTCTAATATTGAAATATACTCATCTAAATTTTCTACATGCTCTAGAACATGCCAAAGTGTAATTATTTCAAACTTTTTATCTGTGAATTGTGACACGTTTTTATGAAGTAAAACTCCTTTCTTAGCTGCAATATTTCTAGCCTCAATATCCGGTTCTGTTCCAAAAACATTCCATAAATTAACCTTACAAACTTTTAAAAAATCACCTGTTCCAGCACCAATATCCAATATGTTTTTTTCTGGTCGTGAAATACTGTTTTGATGAAGCAGGCATTCATCAACCAACCTCAACTTTCTTTTTAAAGTAATGTTTTTTACAGTTTGATATATTTTATCGAATAGTGTTTTTTTTGAATCGGTATGAGAAATATAATCCTCACTTTTATAATAGTTAGAGAGGTTTTCAGGTACGGGAATTGTAACTAACATTTCATACTCCTTGTTAAACATTAGCTCATAATTTTCATCAGAAACGGTATAATCTTTACACTTTAAATAAGGCTCTAGATTATTGTATAATGGTGTTTTTTTAATCATATAAGTTGGATTGTTCCACGAGGAACATTTGACTTCTTAAAATTAATTATCTGCCCATATAAACCAACAATACAGAAATATCACTTGGCGAAACGCCACTTATTCTACTGGCTTGGGATATTGTTGTTGGTTGAATCTTACTTAGTTTTTCTTTAGCTTCATGAGATAAGGAATTTACCTTACTGTAATTAAAAGTTTGAGGTATAATGACGTTTTCAAGTTTATTTAACTTGTCTGCATTGGATCTTTCTTTGTCAATATATCCAGAATATTTTAAGTGAATTTCTACTTGTTCTAAAATTGTTTTATCTATTCTCTCCTCATAAAAAAATGACTGAAGAGCCTCTAACTCCTCAAAATCTGTTAATGAAAGTTGAGGACGTGAAGCAATCTTATAAAGTTTCACAGATTGATGAATTAAAGACAGCTGCTTTCGAGTTAAGATAGGGTTAATTTGATCCTGGGTAACGCTAGTTTGTTTCAAAAACTTAATTAGTTTTTCTGTTTTTTGAATTTTTGAATTTACTTTTTCTAGACGCTCTTTAGAAGCTAGACCTATTTTAAAACCAAGGGGTGTTAACCTTATATCTGCATTATCTTGTCTTAAGAGGGTTCGATATTCTGCTCTTGAGGTAAACATCCTGTATGGCTCTTCAGTTCCTTTTGTTATTAGATCATCAATTAAAACACCAATATAGGCTTCATTTCTTTTTAGTATAAAAGGGTCTTTTCCTTGAACTTTATGAGCAGCGTTTATACCCGCCATTAGGCCTTGAGCTGCAGCTTCTTCATAACCGGTTGTGCCGTTTATTTGACCAGCAAAGAAAAGATTCTCTACAAGTTTAGTTTCTAAAGAATGTTTTAATTGTGTTGGTGGAAAATAGTCATATTCTATAGCGTATCCATATCTAAAAAATTTCACATTTTCAAATCCTGGAATAAATCGTATTGCCTTATCTTGTATATCTTCTGGCATGGAGGTTGAAAAACCATTAACATAGATTTCGACCGTTGTCCATCCTTCAGGCTCAACAAAAACTTGGTGTCTGTCTTTGGAAGCAAATCTATCAATCTTATCCTCTATAGAAGGGCAGTATCTAGGGCCTGTAGACTGTATCCGACCATTAAACATAGGAGACCTGTCAAAACCTTCTCTTAAAATGTCATGGACTTTTGAATTTGTATGAGTTAAATAACAAGATCTTTGTTTAACTAAGGGTTGAGTGTCTAAGTAGGAAAAAGTTTCAGCATGATCATCACCAGGTTGTTCTTCCATTTTTGAATAATCTAAAGACCTACCGTCAACTCTTGGAGGGGTGCCTGTTTTCATTCTTCCAGATTCAAAACCTTTTAATACAAGGTCTTCTGTTATTCCTGTTGAGGATCCTTCGCCAGCTCTACCGCCACCAAAAGTTTTTTCGCCAATGTGGATGAGGCCGTTTAGAAAAGTTCCAGCGGTAACGATAACAGACTTAGCTTTAATATGAAGACCTAGTACTGTTTTAACCCCAACAATTTTAGAACCATCAAAAAGTAATCCATTCACAGAATCTTGATAAAAATCTAGATTTTTAGTGTTTTCTAAAAGATTCCTCCATGTTTCCGCAAACATCATTCTATCAGACTGAGCTCGTGGACTCCACATCGCAGGACCCTTTGATTTATTAAGCATTTTAAACTGGATAGCTGTCTTGTCAGTAACTATTCCACTGTACCCACCCAGTGCGTCAATTTCTCGAATAATTTGTCCTTTTGCAATTCCACCCATCGCTGGATTGCAACTCATTTGTGCAATGTTTTGAAGATTCATTGTAATGAGCAAGGTTGAAGCACCCATGTTTGCGCTTGCGGCAGCAGCTTCGCTTCCCGCGTGGCCTCCACCAATTACAATTACGTCGTATATTGTATTAAATAAACTCATTATGGTTTCACGTGAAACATTTTATTAAATTACTCATAATCAATGTTTTAACCTCTTTAAACAATGGTTTTCTTTGAGCCTCATTGTCTTTTTTTCCTCAGTTGTTTTGTCTTTATAGCCTAAATAATGCAATACGCCATGAATCATAACCCTACTGAGTTCGTTTTCAAATGAAACATGAAATGATTTAGCGTTTTCTATAACGCGTTCAATAGAAATATATATTTCTCCATTTACTTGTTTGCCAAGAGAATAATCAAAACTTATAATATCGGTTAAAGAATCATGCTTTAGAAACTCTTTGTTAATATGATTAAGAAATGTGTCATTACAAAAAATGTAATTAACATCGCCAACTACAAAACCTTCTGAAACAACTGTATGCTCAATCCAAGAGGCGATTTTAGCTTCATTTTCAAGGGTAAAAGGTGTTTCAGAATTAAATGTAATCAATCTTTACTTTTTTTTAAAAAATACTTTTGTACTTTCTTTTCAAAATCCTTGTGCAAAGGTAATGATTGTCTATTTAATATCTCCATTTGATTATAAAACCGTTTTTTGAATTGGATTTCTTTTAATTGATTTTCTTTGGGGGTTAAAGAGCTTGAATTGGATTTTCTTTTATTCTCTTTTCCTTGCTTGAGAAAAGCATTATCAAGTTTTAATAGTTGATATTCTAATTGCTGCATTCTTTGAATAGTTTCTGAGTTAAACCCTTTTTCAAGAATATCATTCTCCAGTTGCTCCATGGTTTTTAAAACCTTGTTAATTTTATTCTGATCTGAGCCTATTAGACCAAGCGCTTCTTTAAGTTGTTGTTTTAACTCGTTTTGTTGTTGATAAAGTTTAAACAATTCTCCACTAGTTTGCTCATCTTCCTCTCCATCACCTTTGCTACCTCCACCCTCTTTTTTATTGTTTTGAGGGCCTTTCTTTCTTTTTAATCCTTCTTTTATTTTTTCTGAAAGGCCTTTCTGCTTTTCAATTAATGTTGGTAAACTAAATGATTTTCCTTTCCCTTTTTTACCCGAAGAGCCCATATTATTTTGCATATCGTTTAGAAGGCTGCTTAATACGTCTGCTAAATTATTTACCGAAGTCATAACATACTGTTGGTTTGAGCCAGCGAGGTCAAATTTATTTTCTGATAAGTTGTCTAACGATTCATCAAGGTTATAGTGAGCACCTGAAAGCTCTGTTTGAATTTTTGCTGTTAACTGGGGGAGCCTCATAGACAATACAAATAAGCTATCATCAATATGTTCAAAATAAGTTTTTAATTCGTTTTGGTTTTTGAGTTCATTTCCAAAATCAGGATGACCAACAGACATCGTGTTGAATTTAACAAGTAAATCTTCTTGTTTAAATGAAAAGGTAACAAGATTTTCTAATATTTTTCTCAAATCATCTATATTTTCATCTATAGAATTTTGTTGAAAATCCGCAATTGATTTTTGCATCAATTGACTCATCTGTTGCAGTTGTTTTGATGCTTTCTTTTGAAGCTTCTTTGCAGTTTCTTTTTGATTGTTGGCTAGCTTTTCTTTAGCTTTCAACAAAGACGCTTTTACCTCCTCTTTTTCCTCAATCATTTGGGGTATTTCCAAAGGTTGGGTTAATTGTTTATTGTCGTTAGCTAGGTTTTTTAATTCTTTTAAAATTTTATCAAACTTATCAGCAATCTTTTGTTGTTCACTTAATGCTCTAGTGTTATTATTGTTAATAGAGTCTTGTCTATTTGATAGTGTTTTTAATTTATTCGCTAGTTGAAGTGTTTTTTCTTCGACATAAAAACGCTTAGTTAATTCTAGTATTCTCTCTAAACTTTTTTCCTGTTGTCTGTTTTTTTGGGCTAATGCTTTTGTTTTTTTAATCAACGCCTCTTTATCAAATTTTTCGGATATTTTTTGGAGCTCATCCAATAGTTTTTTTTGTTTGTTTAGCGCTAAAAGCTCTTTTATTCTATCTTGGAGCTGTTGTTTTTTATCCTGAAGTGTTTGTTTGTCACCTTTGTTTTGCTCTAAAGATTGTTGAAGTTTTTCTGTTTGTCGTTCCATCATTTTCTGATGTTGTTTTTGCATACGAATAAACTCGTCAACTTTTTTCTTATCATTCCAATTAAAACCTTTTTTCTTTATAATTTCTTCCTGAATTTTTACAAAATTTTGACTTTGATGGGTTTTATTTAGAATGGTAGTCTCTAAATTATTAATTGTTTCTTTTTGGTCATTTAGTTGATCTTGAAGATACTCTTCTTTTGTTTTTTGACGATAACTATACGTATTGCTTTTAGTTGTTTTATTTCCATTAAAAGCATCATTGTCTGTTACCTGAAAATAGAGCTCATAATCAACACCTTTGATAAGTTGAACTTCTTTAGAAAATTGATAAAAAAACGTTTGTGATGTTGCTTTAGTGGTCTTTAATGAAAGGCTATTTTTCTGGTTAGGAAAATCTTTCTTATAATAAATTATTTCTAGTGCGTTAATACCATAATCATCTGAAACCTGCCCCATAAATTGAGTGTTTTCAAGACTGGTGTTATCTTTATTAGATTGAGTAATTATTGAAGGATATTCATCTTTAATAACTTTTAAACGATATGAAATCTTTTCAAAATCTTTCAATTCTTTATTTGAGGAACTTATTTGATAATCAAAACTATTAGTTGCTATCCTTTTGTGTTTGAAATTGTTTTTGGTAGTCTTAATAAAGTAATCTCTCTGATTTTTAACTGTAAAAGCAACACTGTCTGATTGATGTGTGACAACATTCCACTTTATTTTTGTTCCTACAGGAACGTTAAGATTTCCTGATTTGGTAATCTTTTCGCTCTTTATCTTAGTGTAAACGGGATAGTCTAGGTCAATATCTAGGTTTTGAATAAGGGGTGTTCTTATAGGGATAAGGGAGTATTGTTTTGAAAAAACATTACCTGAATAGCACTGAAAAAAAAGAGGTTCTGTTACGTTTATAAATGTAAAAGAAAACACTCCTTGTGCTGTTTCTTGCATAAAATAAGACTCTTCACCATAAAGAATTTTAACTTCTTTAGGGATAAAACTCCCTTTGGTAGATAGAGAAACAGTATGTGAGCCTCCCTCAATTACAGTTAAGTTTTTTGTTTCCATATAAAATGAAAATAAAGCTGGGGGAATATATGTGGTTTTTGGGTTGGTAACCCGTTGTAAACTATTATATAGACCCGTATCAATTCCTGTTAAAAAAAACATGAACCAAAGCAGTATTGGAAATAATAAATATTTTAAATAAATAAAATTTTTCTTAAAATTTATTGCGTTGGAAAACTTAATAGGTTGAAGTTCTATGGATTTTTGTTGAATACTAGCAAGGATAAGATCTGTCTCTTTTTGCTCGTTTTTTAACTGTAGTACATTTAATAATTTATCCTGAACTTCAGGAAAATAGGCTCCAATAATCTTTGAAGATTCGATTTTATTAATTCCCTTTTTTAACTTTATTAGATGTGATATTGGACTAATAATAAATTTTAAAAACAAAAAAAAAATATTTAAAGATATAAAGGCTGTCTCTTATACACATCTCCGAG
>OJDY01000137.1_pt1 | contig 9491 bp, 10 predicted proteins | sample 1592931 | NCBI WGS metagenome assembly OJDY01 (sample SAMN05416734, study PRJEB24817) | seawater metagenome | isolation source: Sea water | place: Canada:Atlantic | collected 2013-07
TACGCGCCTTTAGCTACTTTAACAGCTAGCTGTTAAAGTAGCTAAAGGCGCGTATGTATGTATACTTAACCCAGATACGGTAGTTCCAGAAGATGGCTTTGCTAAAGTTCTAGAGTTCGCTGAAACGAAATCAAATCCTGGAATTATTGGCTGTCGACTGATTGATGGCACTGGTAGATTTTTACCAGAAAGCAAGCGGAATGTTCCTATCGTTTCAGTTGCAATTAAAAAAATACTAGGAAGTGCCAAGCATTATTATGCAAATAACATATTGGAATATGACGATGGTAAAGTAGATGTTTTGGTAGGCGCTTTCATGTTTGTTAAACGTACTGTTTATAACGACTTAAAGGGCTTTGATGAAGACTATTTCATGTATGGTGAAGATATTGATCTCTCTTACAAATCGCTCAAATCCGGGTATGACAATTATTATTATGGGAACGTATCTGTTATTCATTATAAAGGGGAGAGTACCCGTAAAGATGAGGCTTATCTTAGAAGGTTTTATGGTGCTATGCAGATTTTTTATATCAAACATTTTCAAAAAAACAGCCTTTTTGATTTCTTGATATCTCTTGGGATTAAATGGATGGTTTTATTTAATTCAGAAAAAAAATTAGCTACTAAACCATCTATTACTTATTTGTTATTTTCCAAGAACCCTAACCCTCGATTGGTCGATAAATTAAATCCAAAAATAGCATCTGACTTTGGAGATGTTGGTGTTGGAAATGAACTTATTTTTGATGCTCAAGAGATCTCCTTTAAATCGATTATTGAACACATGCAAGCTTTTAAAGAACAGCATTGTCTATTTAAAATACAACCCAAAAACTGCTCTTATATTATAGGTAGTAGTTCCGCTGACACAAAGGGAGAAGTAATACAATTTTAAAATTCCTGAATAGTTTCATCTATTTTCGTAAATTTGTAACCAATAATCATACATCCAATTATATTATCCTATGGCAAAATTCGAACTTAAATTACCCAAAATGGGTGAGAGTGTAGCAGAGGCAACACTTACTGCTTGGCTCAAAGATATAGGGGATAAAATTGATGCTGATGAAGCTGTTTTGGAAATAGCTACGGACAAAGTAGATAGTGAGGTTCCTAGTGAGGTAGAAGGGGTGCTTATTCAAAAACTTTTTGAAGTTGATGCTATTGTTGAGGTTGGTCAAACAATCGCTATAATAGAGACGGACTCTGATACGGTTGCAGTGACTGTATCTGCCCCTGAGGCTCTTCAAGTTTCAGAACCTAAGGAGGTTGAGCAGCTTGAGATCTCCATCACAAAAATCCAGGATGAGGTGAATATTGTGCGTTCTAACGACACTCGTTTTTATTCTCCCTTAGTCAGGAATATTGCAAAAAAAGAAGGTATCACTCAGACTCAGTTAAATTCTATCCAAGGATCTGGAAAAGACGCGAGGGTTACCAAAAAGGATATATTAGCCTATTTAGCTAATAAGCCAGTGGCGTCTTCAGTTAAACCAGTATTTGAAACACGGTCTCAAACGACATCTAGTGTAAACCCTGTGATAAGTAGTGGTGAAGATGAAATTATAGAAATGTCTCGCATGGGTAAATTAGTTTCCAAGCATATGACAAATTCATTGCAAACGTCTGCACATGTGCAGTCATTTATCGAAGTTGATGTTACTAAAATCTGGAACTGGAGGATAAAAATTAAAGAGTCTTTCATGGCACGTGAGGGAGAAAATATTACGTTTACACCAATATTTTTGGAAGCGATAGCCTATGCACTTACAGTGCATCCAATGCTAAATATTTCTGTTCAAGATGGTAAGATAATCAAACGTAAAAATATTAACATAGGAATGGCTGCTTCATTAGATGATGGCAATTTGATAGTGCCAGTGATTAAAAATGCAGATCAATTAAACTTAGTTGGAATGACTAAACGAGTTAATGATCTTGCTTTGCGTGCACGAACCAACCAGCTTAAGCCAGATGACATTCAAGATGGTACCTATACAGTGACGAATGTTGGTGGGTTTGGTAGTATAATGGGGACGCCAATTATAAATCAGCCACAGGTTGGAATTTTAGCTCTTGGAGCCATCAGAAAAGTGCCTGCTGTTATTGAAACTAGCGAAGGTGATTTTATTGGTATCAGACAAAAAATGTTCCTATCGCATTCATATGACCATAGAGTAGTAAATGGGTCTTTAGGAGGTCAGTTTTTAAAGACAGTCAAAGATTACTTAGAGGCTTGGGACGATAAAAGAACACTATAAACATGCAACTAAACCTAAATAAATCCATTTGTTTCTTTGATTTAGAAACGACAGGCATAAGCATTACTAAAGATAGGATTGTTGAAATATCTATACTGAAAGTTAATCCAGATGGGTCTGAAGAAAAGAAAACATGGTTGGTAAATCCAGAAATGCCAATTCCATCAGTCGTGACAGCTATTCATGGTATTACAGACGAAAAAGTAGCAAACGAGCCTACATTCAATGAGTTGGCTAAGGAGGTTCATTCTTGGATTAAAGATTCTGATTTAGGAGGATTTAATTCGAATCGATTTGATATTCCTTTATTAGCAGAAGAAATGCTAAGAGCTGGAGTTGATTTTGATATGAAAAACTGTCGTTCTGTGGATGTACAAACAATTTTCCACAAGATGGAGCAGCGCACACTAACAGCGGCTTTTAAATTTTATTGCGATAGGAGTTTAGATGATGCACACAGTGCCGAAGCGGATACAATGGCTACCTATGAAGTTCTAAAAGCACAACTGGATCGTTACGATGATTTAGAGAATGACACGAGCTTTTTAGCGGAATTTAGCTCCCGAAAAAAAATTGCAGATTTTGCAGGTTTTATTACTTACGACAAATACGGAGAAGAGTGTTTTTCTTTTGGAAAACATAAAGGGAAAAAAGTAACCGAAATACTTGAAAAAGAGCCTGGTTATTTTGGGTGGTTGCAATCGGCAGATTTTCCATTATACACCAAAAAAGTATTAACTTCCATTAAGTTAAGATCGTTTAATAACAAGCTTCAATAATGAAGTTAATTTGTATTGGGCGTAACTATGCGCAACACATTTCAGAGTTAAAAAGTGAAAAACCATCAGAGCCTGTTGTTTTTTTAAAACCCGATACTGCAATTTTATTAAAGAAACAACCTTTTTTTATCCCAGATTTCTCCAATGAAGTGCATCATGAAGTTGAAGTTTTGGTTAAAATTAATCGAGTAGGGAAATATATTGATTCAAAATTCGCTCATAAATATTACGAGCAAATTGGACTGGGAATTGATTTCACAGCCCGAGACCTTCAACAAGAACTTAAAGGAAAAGGCTTGCCTTGGGAGAAATCAAAAGCATTTGATGGCTCAGCAGTTATAGGTAAGTGGGTTTCTAAGTCCAACTACGAAAACGTAAATAACATTCCATTCAGTCTTTTTAAAAATAATCAAATTGTTCAATCATCAACGACAGAAGATATGTTGTGGGGTATAGATGAGATTATAGCCTACGTATCTCAGTATTTCACCTTAAAAATTGGAGATATCATTTTTACAGGCACGCCATCGGGTGTAGGTAAAGTACAGTCTAATGATTTTTTGAAAGGCTATATTGGAGAAGAAGAATTCTTTTCGATTAAAGTTAAATAATATATGAAAGCAGAAATTATTACCATTGGCGATGAAATTTTAATCGGTCAAATTATAGATACTAATTCTGCTTATATAGCTCAGGAATTAAATAAAATAGGGGTTTCAGTATATCAAATCACATCGGTTCAAGATGATAAGATTCATATTTTAGAAGCATTTCAAGCGGCAGAAAAAAATGTTGACATTGTTGTCATTACAGGAGGTTTAGGCCCTACCAAAGATGATATTACCAAAACAACTTTGGCACAGTATTTTGAGGATACTTTAGTTTATGATGAAGCGGTTCTAGAAAATATAAAATACTTATGGAAGAGTTTTGTAAAACAACCTCTTTTACAGGTTAATATAGATCAATCATTAGTACTTTCAAAGGCTATAGCTCTGATGAATAAGTCTGGAAGTGCACCTGGCATGTGGTTAGAAAAAAACAATACTGTATTTATTTCCCTTCCTGGAGTGCCCTACGAAATGAAAGGTCTGATGAATGATGAGGTCTTACCACGCATTTCTCAAAAATTCAAGCGGCCATTTATTCTTCACAAAACACTATTAACCTATGGCATAGGGGAGAGTATTATTGCTGAAAGAATTAAGGATTGGGAGTCTGCCTTGCCAGAACCAATTAAGTTGGCATATCTTCCAAATCTTGGGAGAGTTCGCCTTAGATTGTCTTCTAAAGGATTTGATAAGGAAGCGATTATCGATGGTGTTAATGCTCAGGTTACTGCTTTGATTCCATTAATTAGTGATGTATTTGTGGGATTTGAAGAGCAATCATCTATTGAGCAAATTATAGGAAATCAATTGACAAAACTAGGAAGAACACTTTCTATAGCTGAAAGTTGTACTGGAGGTAAGATTGCAGAAAATATAACAGCACATTCAGGCGCTTCTAATTACTTTAAGGGGGGGCTTGTAGCTTACGCGATGGATTCAAAAATAGACATTTTAAAGGTCAATCCTGAACTTATTAAGGCGCATTCAGTGGTGAGTAATCAGGTTGCTGAGGCAATGGCTGAAAATGTAAGACAATTATTCGCATCGGACTATGGATTAGCAACAACAGGAAATGCAGGCCCTACTAAAGGAGATTCTGAAGCAGAAATAGGAACTGTTTGTATAGCTATCGCAACTCCAAGTGGCGTGTTTTCACAGCAGTTTAACTTTGGAAAACAACGACTTAGAGTAGTTCAGAAAGCAGTAACTATGGCCTTTACATTATTTCAGAAAGAAATTTTTAAAAAATGCTAAAATAAAGTTTGCGTACTTCTAAAGAATTCGTATTTTTGCACCTCGTTTTGAAACAACAAAACAATTAAAGTTAAGAAAAATGTCAAGAATTTGTGAACTTACGGGTAAAAGAGCAATGTTTGGAAACAATGTATCTAAAGCCTTAAATAGAACTAAACGTAGATTTAATGTAAATTTAATCAAAAAACGTTTTTACATTCCAGAAGAAGATAACTGGGTAACCCTTAAGGTTTCTACTGCAGCTTTGAAAACCATCAATAAAATTGGTATTCACGCAGCTATAAAAGAAGCAAAGACTAAAGGTTTTTTAAAATAAACGACCAATAAAAGCACTGTAAAATGGCAAAAAGAGGAAATAGAGTTCAAGTAATTTTAGAGTGCACTGAGCACAAGGAGTCCGGAAAACCAGGAACTTCTAGATATATTACAACTAAGAACAAGAAGAATACGCCTGATCGTATGGAAATAAAGAAATTCAACTCCATACTTAAGAGAATGACGGTTCACAAAGAAATCAAATAAATTAAGAATTTTACGAAAGTAATTTTCAAATGTAACACACTTGAATCATGGCAAAGAAATCAGTAGCATCCTTACAAACTGGATCAAAGCGTTTAACTAAAGCGATCAAAATGGTTAAGTCAGAGAAATCTGGAGCTTATACTTTTGTTGAATCTATTATGGCGCCTGAAAAGGTAAGTGACTTCTTAAGTAAAAAATAAGAAACTTCTTACTACATCATATTTAAAGCTGCTTTATTATAAAGCGGCTTTTATTTTTTAATTTCCTCACATTTAATGCTATTTTTGTAAATAGATAATTGTTGACTTATGAGTTTTTTTAAAAACATATTTTCATCTGATAAAAAGGCGACTTTAGACAAAGGTCTTGAGAAGTCGAGTTCCACCTTTTTTGATAAATTAAGCAAAGCTGTTGTTGGTAAGTCAAAAGTAGATGCGGGTGTATTAGATAATTTAGAAGAGGTTTTAGTCACTAGCGACGTAGGAGTCAATACCACTCTTAAAGTGATTGACCGAATCGAAGCGCGGGTTGCCAAAGATAAATACGTTGGCACTGCGGCTCTAAACCTTATACTTAGAGAAGAAATTGCAAGCTTATTGTCAGAAACTAATTCTGGAGAATCAACCGATTTCTCTATACCAGAAACAAACAAACCTTACGTTATCATGGTAGTAGGCGTAAATGGCGCTGGAAAAACAACAACCATAGGAAAACTTGCCTACCAACTCAAAAAACAAGGGCTTAGTGTAGTTCTTGGAGCCGCAGATACATTTAGAGCAGCAGCTATTGATCAGTTACAAGTTTGGGCTGATCGTGTGGGTGTTCCTATCATTAAGCAGTCCATGGGTAGCGACCCTGCTTCTGTTGCTTTTGATACTTTACAAAGCGCAGTTACCTCTAATGCAGATGTTGTTATTATTGATACCGCTGGGCGTTTGCATAATAAAGTTAATTTGATGAATGAATTAACTAAAGTTAAACGAGTCATGCAAAAAGTGGTAGAACATTCCCCTCACGAAGTTTTATTAGTACTTGATGGTTCCACTGGACAAAATGCTTTTGAACAAGCCAAGCAATTTACAGCAGCCACTGAAGTCACTGCTTTAGCAATTACCAAATTAGATGGGACTGCAAAGGGTGGTGTTGTCATTGGAATTAGTGATGAGTTTCAAATCCCAGTCAGGTACATAGGCGTAGGAGAAGGGATAGAGGACCTTCAAGTTTTTAATAAGTTTGAATTTGTGGATTCATTTTTTAAATAACCACCACTATTAATAGTAAATCATGAGAACTAAAACACTTAAAAAGAATAAAATTAATGTGATCACTTTAGGCTGTAGTAAAAACGTCTATGACAGTGAAGTATTAATGGGGCAACTCAAAGCGAGTGGTAAAGATGTAGTCCATGAAGAAGAAGGAAATGTAGTGGTTATTAATACTTGTGGCTTTATTAATAATGCCAAAGAAGAAAGTGTTAATACCATCTTAGATTACATGCAGAAGAAAGAAGATGGTGAAGTTGATAAAGTATTTGTGACGGGTTGTTTAAGTGAACGTTACAAACCAGATTTACAAAAAGAAATTCCTAACGTTGATCAGTATTTTGGAACCACCGAACTTCCTCAGCTATTAAAGGCTTTAGGTGCAGATTATAAGCATGAACTTATAGGCGAACGTTTAACAACTACGCCAAAGAATTATGCGTACTTAAAAATTGCTGAAGGTTGCGACCGACCTTGTAGTTTTTGTGCAATCCCATTGATGCGAGGCAAACATAAATCAACTCCTATTGAGAACCTTGTAATCGAGGCTGAGAAATTAGCAGTAAATGGGGTAAAAGAATTGATTTTGATTGCCCAAGATTTAACTTACTACGGATTAGATATATACAAAAAAAGAAACCTAGCAGAGCTTTTGGAAGCGTTGGTAAAAGTAGAAGGAGTGGAATGGATTCGTATGCATTATGCATTTCCAACAGGCTTCCCATTAGATGTGTTAGATGTCATGAAGCGCGAACCTAAAATCTGTAACTATCTAGACATTCCATTGCAACATATTTCAGATAAAATTCTTAAAAGTATGCGTCGTGGAACAACGCAAGCTAAAACCACAAAACTGCTCACTCAATTTAGAGCAGCAGTTCCAGAAATGACTATCCGAACGACCTTAATTGTTGGATACCCAGGAGAAACAGAAGAAGATTACCAGACCTTAAAAGCGTGGGTAGAAGCGATGCGTTTTGAACGTTTAGGCTGTTTCACCTATTCTCATGAAGAAAATACACATGCTTTTAATTTAGAAGATGATGTGCCTGAAGAGGTAAAGTTAGCAAGAGCTAATGAAATTATGGAAATTCAATCTCAAATTTCATGGGAATTGAATCAAGCAAAAATTGGAGAAACTTTTAAGGTTGTTATAGACCGTAAAGAAGGTACTTACTTTGTTGGAAGAACCGAGTTTGATTCTCCAGATGTTGATAATGAAGTATTGATTGATGCTACTAATACATACCTCAAAACAGGGGAGTTTGCAACCGTTAAAGTAACTGAAGCTGCTGATTTTGATTTGTATGCAGAAGTGGTATTGTAAGCCTCTTTAGTAATTGCATACGAAATAGAGTGTTTTTATATATAATAAGTTAATGCTATGCCAACAGACTGTATTTCATTTCGAGACACTGCTTATGCTTCAAAGCTTATTTGTGATTATGTGGAAAACCGATCCGAGCTACATCCTCTTTATAATCTTTTTCCAAATATAGATAATTTCAAAGCTCAGCTAAAAACCAAGCAAGCGGATTTTTCTTTAGAAAAAAGAACCGTTTTAGTAAATGCATTGACACAACAATATACGTCATTACAGCCTTCTAATTTAACAACTTCTAGAATTCAGTCTCTAGCTAATCAAAATACTTTTACCATCACTACAGGTCATCAATTAAACCTGTTAGGTGGGCCACTGTTCTTCTTATACAAAATTATAACAACCATAAATTTAGCGAAGGAGTTAAAAAGAAACGACCCCAAAAATAATTTTATCCCTATTTTTTGGATGGCTACTGAAGATCATGACTTTGAAGAAATTAATCATTTTAATTTTCTGAACAAGCGTTTTCAATGGTCGCAAGAAACTTCAGGTGCAGTTGGCTTATTAGACACTTCAGGACTATCTGATCTTATAGGTGTTTTTTCTAATGTTTTAGGCAAAACAGTTACAGCCAAATTTCTTAAAGAATTACTCAATAAATCGTACACAAACCATTCGAACTTAGCAGATGCAACACGCTTTTTAGTTCATGCGCTGTTTGAGGGTGAAGACTTAGTTGTGATTGACGGTAATGATGCAGCTTTAAAGCGGTTGTTTATTCCAATAGTAGCCTCAGAGTTATCTTCTAGTACTGCTTTTAAGTCCATATCTGATACCATCAAAACATTAAAAGCAATTGATAGCGATTATAAAGTTCAGGTAAATCCTAGAGAATTAAATTTATTTTACTTGAAAGATGATTTACGTGAACGCATTGTAAAAATCGATGGAGTTTATAATGTCTTAAACACCCAACTATCTTGGGATTTACAAGGCATTTTAGAAGAACTTAATCTTTTTCCAGAACGGTTTTCTCCAAATGTGATCATGCGCCCTTTATTTCAAGAAACAATCCTACCTAACCTTTGTTACATTGGTGGAGGGGGTGAGTTGTCTTATTGGCTTCAGCTTAAATCATATTTTGAGTCTGAGCATCTTAAATTTCCAATTTTGTTACATCGAAACTCAGTGCTTTTGGTGACTCCTAAGCAGCATCAGAAATTAGATAAACTGAACCTATCTCTTTCTGACCTATTTAAAAATAAACAAGAACTAATTGATTGTCAAATCAAAAAAATGACTGCATTGTCTATAGATTTTTCTAATCAAAAAATCGCTTTAAAGCAACAGTTTTTAGCGCTTTATAAGATTGCTGGTCTAACAGATAAGTCCTTCTTGGGTGCTGTTTCAGCTCAAGAAAAAAAACAAATTAAAGGATTGGAGGTTTTAGAAAAGCGTCTTCTTAAAGCCTGTCT
>OJDY01000142.1_pt1 | contig 9283 bp, 6 predicted proteins | sample 1592931 | NCBI WGS metagenome assembly OJDY01 (sample SAMN05416734, study PRJEB24817) | seawater metagenome | isolation source: Sea water | place: Canada:Atlantic | collected 2013-07
GTGGGAATGGGTGATGACGATTGGGATAAGCCCCAGATCGGCATTGCAAGTTCGTGGAATGAAATAACGCCGTGCAATCTGTCATTGGCCAGGCTCGCGCAAGCCGCCAAGGAAGGTGTTCACGCAGGCGGGGGATACCCGCTGCAATTTGGAACGGTGTCTGTTTCCGATGGTATTTCTATGGGCCACGAGGGCATGCACTTTTCCCTGGTGAGCCGTGAAGTCATTGCCGATTCGGTGGAAACGGTCATGCAGGCAGAGCGCCTTGATGGCTCAGTGCTTTTAGCAGGATGTGACAAGTCCATTCCTGGCATGTTGATGGCTGCTGCTCGTCTTGATTTGGCCTCCGTCTTTCTCTATGCGGGCTCTATCGCCCCTGGTTGGGTGAAGCTTTCTGATGGGACGGAGAAAGACATCACCATCATTGATTCTTTTGAAGCCGTGGGTGCTGTTAAGGCGGGAAAGATGTCTCGTGAAGATGCCCATCGCATCGAATGTGCTTTTGCCCCGGGTGAAGGCGCCTGCGGTGGGATGTATACCGCAAACACGATGGCGAGCATCGCCGAAGCGTTGGGACTGAGTCTTCCAGGCTCCGCATCGCCTGCTTCTTATGACCGTAGGCGGGACATGTTCGCCCACAAGTCGGGCGAAGCCGTTGTTGAAATGCTTCGATTAGGAATCACGGCCCGCACCATCATTACCCGGGAAGCACTCGAAAACGCTATTGCCATCCTGATGGCACTGGGGGGCTCAACCAATGCGGTTCTTCACCTTCTCGCTATCGCCCACGAGGCAGAAGTTGAACTTACGCTTGATGACTTTAACCGCATCGGGGACAAAACTCCTCACATCGCGGACGTGAAGCCCTTCGGGCGTCACGTGATGAACGATGTGGATCGCCACGGCGGGCTCCCCGTGTTGATGAAAGCACTTGTTGATGAAGGCCTCATGCACGGCGATGTGATGACCGTAACCGGAAAAACGATGGCAGAGAACCTCGAGGCGATGACTATCGATGCTCTTGATGGTGAAGTGCTGCGACCGCTGAAAAAGCCGCTTCACCCCTCGGGTGGAATAACCATTCTCCGCGGGAGCTTCGCTCCCGAGGGCGCTGTGGTGAAGAGTGCTGGTTTTGATGCAAGTACTTTTGAGGGCCCCGCAAGGGTGTTTGAGCGCGAGCGGGCCGCCATGGACGCGTTGACCAATGGTGAAATCCAGTCCGGTGATGTCGTCGTGATTCGTTACGAAGGCCCTAAGGGTGGCCCAGGGATGAGAGAGATGCTTGCCATCACGGCAGCAATTAAGGGTGCGGGGCTGGGTAAGGATGTATTACTGTTGACGGACGGTCGATTCTCAGGCGGCACAACCGGACTGTGTATCGGCCATATAGCTCCCGAAGCAGTGGATGCAGGTCCCATTGCTTTCGTGAGAGATGGTGACCTGATTCGGGTAGACATTCCATCAAGGACGCTAGACATTCTTGTCGACGACGACGAACTAGCGAAGCGGCGCGAAAACTGGCAGCCGCTTCCTCCCCGCTACACCCGTGGTGTTTTGGCCAAGTACCAGAAATTGGTGAAGTCAGCAGCACTCGGAGCGGTAACGGGCTAACCCTGAATCACTGCGACTTTTTATCAAAACTGAGGCGGATAAACCATGGCTGGAAAGCCAAGCGATAACGTGAGTGAAACAATCGAGCCAACCCCCGAAGAGTTGCGCAAAGCGCAGCTCGCCTCGAAGGCGCCCCTGTTGACGGGCTCCGGGGCAATTCTGAAAAGTTTAGAGCTGCTGGGAATCAAGGACGTCTTTGGGCTTCCCGGCGGAGCGATCATGCCCTTTTATGACGAATTGATGTCTGCAGACAAAATCCGGCACATCTTGGTTCGTCACGAGCAAGGCGCCGGGCATGCAGCAGAAGGCTATGCGTCAGCTTCGGGCAAGTTGGGCGTGGCAATTGCCACCTCAGGTCCTGGAGCCACGAACCTCGTGACCGCTATTGCGGATGCGCACATGGATTCTGTCCCGATGCTCGCTATCACCGGCCAAGTTTTCTCGACCTCCATGGGAACCGATGCTTTCCAAGAGGTTGATATCTCGGGTGTCACGATGCCGATTACGAAGCATTCTTTCTTGGTGACGAAGCCCGAAGAAATCCCCGGCGTCATTGCCGCCGCTGTTCACATTGCAACGACGGGGCGTCCAGGGCCTGTCTTGGTGGATGTCACGAAAGACGCCCAACAAAAGAGTGCACCGTTTTTGTGGCCACCGGAGATCGATTTGCCTGGTTACCACCCGGTGACCAAAGCAAACGCCAAGCAAGTGCAGCTGGCAGCGCAAATGATTGCCAAGGCCAAGAAACCTGTGCTTTATGTTGGCGGTGGAGTTATTCGAGCGGGAGCCCACAAAGAACTGGCAGCTTTTGCAGAGGCTGTGGGGGCACCCGTGGTCACCACACTGATGGCTCGCGGGGCTTTCCCTGACTCAAGCCCACTGACGCTTGGAATGCCCGGCATGCACGGAACCGTGCCCGCCGTTTTGTCCTTCCAAGAATCAGACCTGCTGATCGTTCTCGGTGCTCGATTTGATGATCGGGTGACCGGCAAACCCAGTGAGTTTGCTCCCCTTGCTGAAGTGATTCATGTCGATGTGGACCCTGCAGAAATCGGCAAGATTCGTCACGCTGAGGTTCCCATTGTGGGGGATGTGAAAGACGTCCTTCAGGATCTTCTTGCAGCTTTCACTGAAGCGGCGAAAGAACACACTCCTGATTACTCCCAGTGGTGGGATCGCTTGCACCTGTTGCAAGAGCAATACCCCCTGGGCTTTGACGAGCCTGACGATGGGCTTTTATCCCCTCAGGGCGTCATCCAAAAGATCGGGGAAATGTCTGGCCCAGAAGCTGTTTATGCCGCCGGTGTGGGGCAACATCAGATGTGGTCGGCGCAGTTCATCAAATACGAACGCCCCAACTCATGGTTGAACTCTGGTGGTGCGGGAACCATGGGTTACGCCATCCCTGCAGCGATGGGAGCCAAGGTAGCGGAACCTGATCGTTTGGTCTGGGCAATCGATGGCGATGGGTGTTTCCAGATGACCAACCAAGAATTGGCGACTTGCACCATTAATAAGATCCCTATCAAGGTGGCCATCATCAACAATTCCTCGTTGGGAATGGTTCGACAATGGCAGTCGCTGTTCTATGACGGGCGCCATTCCTTTACGGACCTCGACACCGGCCATGACACCGTGATGGTTCCCGACTTTGTCAAGCTGGCCGACGCCTATGGCGCTCTGGGAATTCGCGTGCGGACGAAAGAAGAGGTGGAACCCGCCATCAAGTTGGCGATGGAAACCAATGATCGCCCCGTGGTGATCGATTTCATCGTGAGTAAGGATTCGATGGTGTGGCCCATGGTTCCCCAAGGCGTGGGAAACTCTGAGGTGCAATATGCCAGAGATCACGCGCCAGAGTGGGATGAGGAATAAGCATGAGTCACGTCTTGTCACTTCTCGTCGAAGACAAACCGGGTCTACTCACTCGGGTTGCCGGGTTGTTCGCTAGGCGGGGATTCAACATTGAATCCCTGGCGGTGGGAAAAACAGAGATCCCCGGTTTATCTCGCATCACTGTTGTCGTCGATGTCGAGGATTTACCGCTTGAGCAGGTCACCAAACAACTCAACAAACTCATCAACGTGTTGAAAATTGTCGAGCTTGAGCCAGAGCAGTCAGTCCAACGCGAGCACATGCTGATCAAAGTCCGAGTGGATAATTCCACCAGGTCTCAGATTCTGGAAGCCACCACCTTGTTCCGCGCCCGGGTTGTCGATGTTGTGACCGATGCTCTGGTGATTGAGGTCACGGGTGACTCGGCCAAGGTGCGCGCTTTGTTGAAAGTACTGGAGCCCTATGGCATTAAAGAGATTGCTCAGTCCGGATTGCTGGCGATCGGCCGAGGATCTAAGAGTATTTCTGACCGCATGAATAAGAACTAGGCTTTTACCGTGCCCCAACCCCAAGGAGAGAACACCCCGTGACGGACATCAAGTATGACAAAGACGTAAATCTCAGCATTATCCAAGGCAAGAAGGTTGCCGTCATTGGGTATGGATCCCAAGGCCACGCCCACGCGCAAAACCTGCGCGATTCGGGAGTTGAAGTCGTTGTTGCGCTGAAGGATGAATCTGCCTCGCGTGTGAAGGCTGAAGAGGCAGGCTTCCAGGTTATGTCCAATGCTGAGGCCACCAAATGGGCCGATGTCATTGTGATTCTTGCGCCAGACCAGCACCAGCGTCACCTCTATGCGGATGATGTTGCCCCGAACCTCACCCCAGGAAAAGCCCTGGTCTTTGGTCACGGTTTCAATATCCGTTTTGGTTACATCAAGCCACCACAAGATGTTGACGTCATCCTGATCGCTCCTAAGGGCCCGGGCCACACGGTTCGCCGTGAGTTTGAAGCGGGACGTGGCGTCCCCGTCATTGTTGCTGTGGAAAATGATGCAACCGGAACAGCATGGGATTTGGCCTGGTCGTATTCCAAGGGCATGGGCGCTCTTCGTGCCGGTGGAATCACCACCACCTTCACCGAAGAGACCGAAACCGATCTCTTCGGTGAGCAAGCAGTGCTTTGTGGCGGAACCTCGCAGCTGGTTCAGTATGGCTTTGAGGTATTGACTGAGGCCGGATATCAGCCTGAAATCGCCTACTTCGAAGTTCTGCACGAGCTGAAGCTCATTGTTGACCTGATGTGGGAGGGTGGCATCGCCAAGCAACGGTGGTCGATCAGCGACACCGCTGAATATGGGGACTATGTTTCAGGCCCCCGGGTCATTTCACCCGAGGTCAAGGAAAACATGAAAGCAGTGTTGGCGGATATCCAGTCCGGGGCCTTTGCTAGCCGATTCATTGCCGACCAGGATGCCGGAGCACCAGAATTCACCGCTCTCCGCGCAAAAGGTGAGGGACATCCCATTGAGGCAACCGGGAAAAAGCTCCGGGCACTATTTGCGTGGAAGCAGAGTGACTCTGACTACGTCGATGGCAAGGCTGGACGTTAGCAGATTTTTTGGGCCCCACCACCTCTCCTAGAGGTCGCGCCAGGCTTATTGATGGACAGAGAGCGCGGTTGAGGACATGACAAAAATCTTCATTGGTGGACCCCAGCGCAGCGGAACGTCGCTGCTGAGGTCCATCATGGGGTCTCACTCCGACATCGCTTTTTTCCCTTATGACCTGAAACTTTGGACGAAGTATCTTGACTTGTGGCAGGAAAAAGACTTTTCCAGTGACGCGACCTCTGAGGAGCTGATTACTCGAATCCTTGGCGACGAGAAGGTGATTATTGCTGAGGATGTTCCTTCTGTCGAAGAAATAGCCGCAGCTGTTGCCAAGAGTAATCCCTCGAAACGAGGGCCAGAGATGGTCTTTGACGCATTCTTGAGTTCCTATGCCAAGGGTCGCGGGAAATCAATCTACGGGTTGAAGACGCCGTGGAATGAGTTTTACGCCGAAGAAATTCTGGCCACTTTTGACGACGCGATCTTCCTTCATGTGATGCGTGACCCACGAAAATCCGCATTATCTGCGATGTTTGTTGATGGTGGGTCGTGGTTCTATGACCCCCAATTGCATGTTTCCCGGTGGCAACGTTCCGCTCAGCTGGCTCTTCGCAACAAAGAAAAGCATGGTTCTCGCTATCACGTTGTCACGTACGAAGAGCTTGTCAAAAACCCGCGAGCGGTGGTCGCATCTCTGCTCCCTAAGCTGGGGCTCTCCTATGAGGAGGGTATGGAAAAAGGGGACAAGCAACCAGGGTGGCAGGGGACGAACACGTCTTTTGACCAGCCCGGTGGCTCCCAAGCGGCAAGGAAACCGGAGCTTCCGCCAGACTTGCGGCATTTTTACGAACGCCGACTCCGAACTGAACTCGCGGCATTGGGATACCACGTAGCGCCCGATTCTCGCTGGGTTCGGGCCCTATGGTTTCCCGTCCTGGGTTTGCGCTTGCTCGGTGTCTTTCTGCTTCATCGAGGAATACATGTCAAGTCCGTAGTGGGTAAAATGTTGAAGCGCTAGCCTGGCGTTCAATGCTTTCAGGCTTAAAGCCTCCCTAGATAGGAATTGCTAAGTGTCCAAGCCCGTCGTGCTGATTGCTGAAGAGCTCTCCCCCGCTACCGTCGAAGCTCTCGGGCCTGATTTTGATATTCGGCACACAGACGGTGCGAATCGTGTTGAATTATTGGCCGCGTTACCGGGGGTTCATGCAGTCTTAGTCCGCTCAGCCACCCACATGGATTCCGAAGCTCTCTCGGTAGCGAAAGATCTCAAGGTCATCGCCCGGGCGGGTGTGGGGCTTGATAACGTCGACATCAAAGCGGCCACAGAAGCCGGGGTGATGGTGGTCAATGCCCCCACCTCCAATGTGGTCAGTGCTGCTGAGCTTGCGGTGGGGCACCTGTTGTCCTTAGCGCGTCACATTCCCAGGGCCCACGCGTCGTTGTCTGCGGGAGAGTGGAAAAGAGGCTCCTTCACCGGGGTTGAGTTGTTTGAAAAAACGATCGGGATCGTTGGATTAGGAAGAATCGGGGCCTTAGTTGCCGAGAGACTGTCTGGTTTTGGCGCCAACCTCATAGGGTTTGACCCTTATGTGCAACCGGCGAGAGCGAGCCAGATGGGGGTGACTCTGACCACGTTGGAAGACCTTATGGCACAAAGTGACTTCATCACCATTCACATTCCCAAGACCCCAGAAACCACCGGCATGATTGGTGTTGAACAGCTCAAATCCGCCAAACCAAACCTGCGAATCGTCAATGCTTCCCGAGGGGGAATCATTGACGAGGATGCTCTGGTTGAGGCGCTGTCACAGAACTGGATTGCTGGCGCAGGAATTGATGTTTTTGTGAACGAACCTCCCACAGGTTCCCCACTCCTTGGCTTACCCAACATTGTCGTCACACCACATCTGGGCGCCTCCACCGATGAAGCCCAGGAAAAGGCCGGAATCGCGGTTGCTAAATCGGTCAAGCTGGCGCTCGAAGGGGAGCTTGTTCCGGATGCGGTGAATGTGGCCGGTGGGATTATTGATCCGACGGTGCGACCAGGCATCTCTTTGATGGAGAAGCTGGGACAAGTATTTGTGGGGTTGTGCCCCTCCGCCCTCTCCAGCATCGATGTTGAGGTTCGCGGGGAAATTGCTGCCCACGATGTGACTGTTTTGAAGCTCGCCGCCCTGAAAGGTGTTTTTTCCAGGATTGTCAGCGAACAGGTCAGCTATGTCAACGCCCCCTTGATGGCAGAGGCCCGCGGAATGGAAGTCACGCTAACAAAAGACGAAACAAGCGCTGATTATCGCAACCTGCTCACCCTTCGAGGTGTGCTTGCCGATGGGTCTGTCGTTTCTGCCTCCGCAACACTGACGGGTGCGAAGCAGACGCAAAAACTGGTGGGAATCAACGGCTATGAAGTGGAAGTACCACTTGCGAGCCACCACATCGTCATGATGTATGAAGATCGGCCAGGAATCGTAGCAGTCTATGGAAAAGCCTTTGGTGATGCCTCCATCAATATTGCCGGCATGCAGATTGCCAGGGACACCAGAGGCGGGCAGGCTTTGAGCGTCTTGACAGTTGATTCCAGGGTTCCCGACGAATTACTGGCAGAGGTAGCTTCGGCAATTTCTGCCACGACGATGGCCCCCATCGACGTTATTGATCTGTAAGCCTCCCGGTGACGAACCCAGTCGACAGGGACCACAGCATCGATAACCTCGAGCAAGCTCTGCAGGATTTTGTTCTGGAGCAGCACATTCTGATTGCACTGGATTTTGATGGCACCTTGGCCCCGCTGGTCGATGACCCAGAGGATTCTCGGATGCTACCCCGGGCAGCGCAGGCGCTTTCTCGCTTGACAGATATGCCAGGGGTGACGCTCGCCTTAGTATCGGGTCGGGCCATTGACAGTCTCTTGCGGGTCGCCAACCCTCGGGCTGAATGGTTCTTAGTGGGCTCTCATGGCGGAGAAATCGTTGCACCTGGCGACCATCACAGCTACCGAGCGCAAGTATTGGTCCCCTCCAAGTTAGACGAAGCGTTTGAGCAGGTTGTGCAAGACCACCCAGGAACCCGGCTGGAGCGCAAAGCTTTTGGGCTTGCCCTCCACACCAGAGGGGTGGAATCCTCGATGGCAACCCAGGCGCAAGACAGTGCGCGGGCTGCCTGTGAAGCGTGGCACGGACAGCTTTCTATCCGAGTGGGTCACGGAATTCTCGAGTGCTCAGTACTGACGGCAACCAAGGCAGATGGTGTCCTGGCTCTTCAAGAGAGAACGGGCGCTGGAGCAACGTTGTTTGCCGGTGATGACGTGACAGATGAGGACGCGATCGCGGTTTTGGGGACTTTGGATATTGGCATTTGGGTGGGACCGGGGAAAAGCACAGCAAGATTTCGCCTGCCTGATGCTGAAGCGGTGTCTCTCATGCTCGAATCCTTAGCCACACAGCGCATCAACGCGCGCCCATAAAGCACCCTTAGCCGCTGGGGCTCTAGGGTTATGGGATGGAGAAAAAGCTCAATGTTGCGGTAATCGGTGGCGACGGTATCGGCCCCGAAGTTACTGCAGAAGCACTCAGCACCCTCACGCTGGCTTCTTCGGGAATTCTTGATGTCCAGACCACTGACTTTTCGCTCGGCGCTTCGCACTATCTCGAAACGGGCGAAGTGCTCTCCGATGAGACTTTGTCACGCCTGGCCTCCCACGATGCGATTGTGTTGGGTGCAGTGGGCGGAGATCCGCAGGATCCCCGGCTCGCAGGGGGAATCATCGAGCGAGGTCTTCTGCTCAAGCTGCGTTTTGCCTTTGATCACCATGTGAACCTCCGGCCCACGTTCCTCCTGCCAGGAGTTGATTCACCCCTGCGTCACCCTGGTGACATCGACTTCGTTGTGGTTCGCGAAGGAACAGAGGGCCCCTATGTCGGAAACGGTGGAAGTGTGCGGGTGGGCACCCCACACGAAATTGCCAATGAGGTGTCAGTCAACACCGCTTTCGGCGTGGAGAGAGTGGTGCGCTATGCGTTTGAGACTGCGCAGAAGCGTCGCAAAAAGCTCACCCTTGTTCACAAGACGAACGTCTTGGTTCATGCCGGTGGACTGTGGTCCAGGGTCACGAACGAAGTTCACCACGATTTCCGTGATGTTGAGCTTGATTACCTCCACATCGATGCCGCCACCATATTCATGGCTGTCTCTTATACACATCTGACGCTGCCGACGAAGAGGATA
>OJDY01000149.1_pt1 | contig 9132 bp, 1 predicted proteins | sample 1592931 | NCBI WGS metagenome assembly OJDY01 (sample SAMN05416734, study PRJEB24817) | seawater metagenome | isolation source: Sea water | place: Canada:Atlantic | collected 2013-07
TTCGTCGGCAGCGTCAGATGTGTATAAGAGACAGGACTGGAAGACTGCTCTGGTGCCGATCTCTTCCCTTTGGCTACAAGCTTTCCCCCCTGATCTTCTGCGATCTGACCGAGTCGGTAGGGGCCGCCTTCCGGGCTCGAGTCGCGGGCCTGGGAATATACCTGTTCGTGTTCGTCGATGACTTTCTCATTGTTGGAGACACGAGGGAATCGACTCGACAGGGGATGCAGGTCCTGCAGACATTATTCGAGGAGCTTGGCTTGCAGTGGGCTCTTCACAAGCGACGAGGCCCGGCGCGCGCGATAGAATTCCTCGGCTTCTTGCTGATGAATGACCCGGTGCTAGGTCAATTCGTCGGGCTCACCGAGAGTCGCGAGCGCAAGCTCCGCGGGCTCATCGACGAGTGGAGCGCGCGCAGGCCTTCAGCCGAAGCGGAGATCAGTGGCGCGAGATCGAAGGCAGATCCCAAGCAGCTCGCATCTCTGCTCGGCCACTTGGTGTTTGCATCCGAGGTGGTGCCAGAGGGGCGAACCTATATGCAGGGCATGCTGAGACAATTCTCAGGGCTCGAAGTCGACTGGACGCGAGGGCGCGTTCGAGCGAGCACTGGTCAGTGGGGACAAGTGGTTCTCACCCCCTCTTTCTGGAGGGATCTGGTGTGGTGGAGCAGCGCGCTCGAAGCCGCCCAATCAAAGCCGATGCACAGGAAGACCGTCGGAGAGGCAGCAATCTCAGGCACCGACGCGAGCGATCTCGCCTGTGGTGAACTTGTCTGGATGGACGGCGCGCGTGAGGAAATCGTCTTGCACTTCACAAGGGCAGAGAGGCGCCGACCGATTAACTTTCGTGAGCTACTCGGGGTGTACCGCCTGATGGACAGGTGGGGCGCCAGACTGGCAGGACGCACGGTGTTGGTCGATATCGACAACACCGCGACGGTGGGGGCTTCGTCTGGGATGTACAGCAAGGCAGAAGATATGCAAGAGCTCGTCCGACGCCTTGCCGAGATCTGCGGTGATCATGACATCACGCTGCGCCCTGTTCACACCCCGGGTGAAATGCTCCATCGCCCGGACCAAACCAGCCGCGGGGCGCAGATCGAAGAGCCGCGGCAGCGCTTTGCAGTCGATGCTTTCCGACCGTTGGAAGACACGTGGGGACCCTTTTCTGAGTTGATTGGCGCGGAGCGATCATTCGCGAAAGCAGCGCGGGCGGAGGAGGGAGCGCCGGTGATGTGGGCGCACCCAACGTTTCAGACAGTGGCAACGGCACTGAGCCGGATCGGCGAGCGAATGACGACCACTATGGCGACGTGTCCGAAGGGACTTATTGTGGTGCCATGGGCTCCCGCCGCCCCGTGGTGGAAGCTGACGAGGCACTTCACATGTGTCGCGCGGTTTGGGGTGGGATCGCGACATCTCGAGGAAAATAGAGGTGGGAAGTGGGTGCGGATTTCGGCTAGGCGCTCATCGATAGTGCTGGCCTTTCCCCGGCACCTAGGCTCAGTGCTGCCGCTAGGACTATTTGTTCGGCGCGAGGGCGGTACGACGCACACTTTGCCCAAAGGCTCCCTGCTCTACACCGCAAGGCGAGGGCGAGATCTTCCCCCCCTTTCGCGATCTTCGGCGAAGGAAGGCGCAGGGTGTCTCTATCTCACCATGGAGGCCTACAATGGAGCCGGGCGACCGAAGTGTGCCGAGCTGGTGCGGCGAAACAACAGGATGGAGAGGGGGGCGGCCGATTTCCACCTGGACTTGAATAAGAATGGAACTGGCGGCCGGAGCATGGCATCTGAGGGTGCGTTCTACCAGCCAGAGGTGGCTTCGCTCTGGGTGGCAAACCATTTCTCGGTCACCGGGCTAGGTGAAGAAGGGGGGAACCCGACGAGCAAGGTGCGATTTGATGTCGTGGGAGCGGAGACGGCCATTCGCGAGGCTCGCGCGATGATCAGCGCGAACGTGGTGCTCAGCGCCACTTTGGATGCGTCGCTCATCCACATACGGGACGACCTTGTCTCTACTTTGGGGGGCCCCGTCGACACGAGCATGCCTATGAGCGGACTACGCGCGCGTCAGGGCGAGGGTGCCGAGGAAATCGCAGACGAGGCCGAGCCTCGGCCGCTGCCCCAGCAGGGGACCGCCGCTGGTCACCAAGACGCCGAGATTCCGGACGATGGAACCGCGAGCGCACCGGAGCGATCCAGCCGACAGCGACTGTCAGTGACGGGACAGCCGCTCGTCAGCGCAGGATATGCCGGCATGCGTTGTGCAGGGTGCGAAGAGACCTTCGCCCCCAGAGCAACATCGCGAGGCCCAGGCATTGTCAGGATTTCGCCGGGCGGCACGGGCATGATTCATGATCGCCAAGCATGCCTAAACCGAGCGCGGCGCAAGATGGACGCGCAGGCGGCCGCGGAGGCGCCGCCGGCTGTCGCAATGGCCCCTCCCGCTCCACTGCACGGTCCTTCCACGCCATCTTCATCAGCGGGACCAGGATGCGTGACTCGGTTGGGGTCGGAACAGCGCAACCAACAAATGTTGGAGCGCGTGAGCGCGGCTCGCCGGAGCCGAGTTCGCAGATGTCTGGCCGGAGCTTGCGGGTGCGACGGCGAACCGGTCATGGTGTGCCGAGGGCGCCCGGGCTGCCCGTCGCGCGTCCATGGCATGGCTTGCGCGCAGATATCGACAGGGCACGCGTCGCTCGGGGTATTCTTGTGCACCGAGTGCAGGCTCCAAAGCCTTGACCCGCAGGCAGATGTGGCCCTCATGAGTGAGGCCGCGCGTATGTCGGCGGAGAACGCAATGCTGTGGGAGATGACATCTGGCGCAGAGAGCACCGGCGCTACATACGCGGACTTGAAGAAGTTGGAGCGAGAGTTCATGGCATCCCGGGGAGGCGACAGCGCAACGTGCAACATGCCCTCGGATGATCCCGAAGTTTTCAAGATGTTCTTGCAGTGGCTTGTGGTGGACCGCGGGCGGGCGCGCTCGCTGACGACTCTATTTCGCGCAGCGGGCTCGGTGTCGGCCATCACGCGGTCTGGATTCAACGTGACCAAGGACGCATCGGTGAAGGCCTTTTATCGGGACCTCAGCAAGAAGCACGGTGAGGAAGCCGCGCCGCGCACAGCGATTACGCGGCGTATGATCAACATCTTACTCAACGACCTTCTCGGGAAGAAGGATTCGTGCGTTGGGCGGCGAGACAGACTCATGTTCGGTTCCGAGGTGATGCTGGGCACTAGAGTGGGCGAGCTGCTGGGGGCCGGAGATTCGCACGGCATCCTGGCCAACAACCTCGTGATCCTCCGAAAACTTGACGAATTCGGTCAGCCGACTGGACGAGAGACGCTCGAAGGTTTTCTCGAGCACTCCAAGACGGGAAACAAGAGGTATCTCAATGCGCTCGGAGTGTCGCTCGGGGAAGCGCGTGTGCGCATGGCCGATATGCTTCGCGCGTACTGGCGCGATCTTGGAATAGATGTCCATACTCGAATCGAAGGAGGTTACCAGGTCGAGGGCCCAAGCTATTTCGTATTGCGCCTCTCGCTCGTGGCACTCACTGATAGGCGCGAGACAGATGAAGCGCGCCTCGAGACAGCGTACCGCGTGCTGAGATCCTCATCGCACCCGGAGGCGGCACGCTTGGCGGACTCGGTCTTCCTCAAGGGCAAGCAGCGCTTGGCTGGGGGATCGACCGACAAAAAGTACGTGAATTTGGTCTCTTCCAACGCGCGCGACGGCGCTCAGATGGGCGCGGTGATCGCTGCCCTTCACGTTGCCGGATTTGACGAGCCTGGGCGCCTTCGCGTGGTGCCGGGACCGCTTTTTCGAAGTACGCACGGGGCGGCAGGTCACACCAATATGCCGCTATCGGTTTCGGCAACTTACCAGCCGCTGCATGGCCTCTTTGATGAGGCTTATGCGCTGGCGAACGCGACCACGCCAGATCCGGAGCTTGATCTGCGAGGCCTGCAGAAGCCTATGTGGGGACACCACTCAGACAGGAGGGGCGCTGACACAGTAGCCCGCCAGACGATGCACCTCACAGGTGCGACGGAAAGGGACATCGACCTTGTCTTCGGTTGGAAGGAGGCATTTTATTCAAAGGAGATGCAACTACACTATGAAAGCTCGTTCGACAGGGAGCGGCGCTGTGCGGTCACATCCATGATGTAATCACGGATTGGCACGGGAGCGCTGGTGTTGGGAAGCCCGACAGCGCACCCAGCGTTCGAGCAGGGGTGCGACCGCGCGCCGCCGCCATGATTGTCATTGTTTGCTTTCGTAGGGTAATCAGTGGTGTGTGTCTGACCCCCAGGCCATAAACGGATAACATTGGCTGAAGTTAACTCACGGTTTCGTTACCGACTTTGTCGGTAGCAGAATTAGGGAGTTCACTTCAGACAGTCCATATCCGTGACATGGCCGCCCTCATCAATTTATCTTTGGTTCGGAGAGGCTGTCAGAGTGAGGGGGGAAAGGGGAAAGGCATAGGAGAAGGGAAGAGCAATGTTAGGAGAGAAATCGTGATGAAAAGAGCATCGAAGAAGCGATGAGCGATTTTAGGAGAGAGATTGTGATTAGGAGATAAATTGCGGTCCCGTGCCCAGCGAACAGAGTCGCGTGAACGGCTCGGGAGCGGCCATACAATTTGTTGAGCAATGGCCGCGTTGGACGACGTGGGCAAGGCGGCTTGGCGCGCGGAACTCGCCAAGAAATTCGGCCGGTATGCATTGCGACCTGCGGTGCAAAACCTACTGGCCGATCACCTTGCTGCGAACGGTGAGGCCCTAGCTGAAGCGGGCTTGGACGTCACCAAAGACGACGTTGAAGAGTGGACGAGCATCTGGGAAGGAACCCTGGCTGATGCTGCGATCACAAGCAAAAGGGACTGCGCGACATTTATCGCGTGGGGAAAAGCTCGATGCTCGGTGGCGGTACGCGCCGCTGTGGCAGGGGAGCCTTTGCAAAATGCAGACGACGACGGAGAACATGGCAATGACCCTGCAGGCAGAGCCCTGCGGCTGCTCGAAGGATCGGGGGTGGCGATCCCAGAGGCAGTGCGGGCGAAGCTGGTGCGGGACTTCGCGGAGAATGCGGCAGGTGACTACAGCACCCAATGTTGCAACGCAATCACAGTATTTATCCTCTACTTAGGGAGGATGCCCACCAAGGACGAGATCACGTGGTGGATTAGGGACTTCAAGCTGGGTGGAGGCTTGAATGGCGGAAAGATCGACATCACGCGCCATGAAGGCTATGTGAAGATGCACAACAAGACCCAGGAGGGGGAGGTGCTGACACTGGCGCGGGCGCTCAAATCGGAAACAAGATTCCCAACGTGGGTGGTTATGACGATGGAGGCCCTTTCAAAGGCGGGCATGCCGCTCGCTTGCGTCCAGCTCACCAAGGTGCTGCTGCAGGCGGACAAGAACGCGGTGGGCTCTTGGTCAGTCAAGGCTGCCTACCTTCATGGGTACTTTTTCGATGAGTACCTCGGCATAGGGATGCCCCAGGTCACGGCCCTGAACAGTGCGTTGCACGCCGTGGCCGTGGGTTCATCAGGCGGTCGGGGCGCGAAGGAGAAGGCGCTTTCGGAGATCATCCCATCGGGCAGCAGGTCCGACCCCTTCGGCTCCCTGCCGGGGTCATCAAGTCAGGTCGGCGCCTCGGATGTGGGGAGCGCAATCACATCTCTCAGGGAGATGATGAGTGAGGCACTGGCTCCCATCAAGGAGCTTGGGGAGGCGAAGGCTGCGGGAGATCCGGCGGGCGGCGCCTCGGCGAACCAAAAAGGGGAATGCCGGTGGTGCGGGCGCTCGTGGTGTACCTTCCTGAAGGGCGGAGAGATGTGCCGCGCCGCCAAGCGGTCGATCACCTTGCTCAGGAAATCAAGTAAGGAGAAGGACGACGACGACAGCTCTTCGAAGAGCGCCTGAGAGGTGCCGACCTCGCGCACTCGGGTGAGGAGGCGCCGGCGGAGTCGGCGACGAATCAGGCGGAGGCGCGAGGGGAAGACCGGGACAGATGATGGCGCAATTTGCGCTGGAGAGTTCTCGGCCGCAGCAGCACCCCACGAGCATGGCATAGACGGGCGTGCAGTCACGGAGACTCGCGTCGGTCTGGACGACATGCACTCAGAATCGGCACAGAGAGGCGATCACACAGAGCAGGCATGGAGCCGGCGCGAGTCGGCGGGCGCTCGAGAATCAAGAGAGCCCACAATGCGGAGGTCGGAGATGGATGTATCTGACCTGAACGGAGACGGCCTGGGAGACGGATGCTCCCAAGAGGTAGTCCACCAAGGAGATGAGCTGGCCGGAGGCCGCGCGGCATCGAGGGAGGAGGCACAGGTCCGGGAAGGGCCGATCGCCAAGATCCTCGAGCGCTCGCGTGAGCAAGGCGCGGCTCGAAAGGAGGTGAGTGATTCGCCTGAGGAGTTATGGGAACTCCTTGACACGGGCACTGCTAGTGCTCTTGTGGAAGATGCGCCGTTGCCCAGGGAGGGTCAGGAGGCCAGTCAGCGCGGGGGATGGGGACCACCGGGAGACATGTCGGATTCGCGGGATGCATCCGAGACCGGCGCGCAAAATCCGGACCGGAACATTCCGCCTGCTTGGTTGGCAGGTGAGCCCACGGGACGGAGCCATGGGGTTGAAGACCCACGGGACGGAAGGAGACGAGACGCCGCGGACCGATGTATGACTGAGAGTACCGCTACATCTTGGGCCCAACGTGCGGGAGGGGGACACTCCCCTCATGGGGCGCCCCTGCCCCGGGTGGTGGCTATGAGCCCCGAGGGGCCTCCTCCCCAAATCTACAGCTACTCCCACGACGTATGCGTGGACTGCAGCGGGGACGTGCCCGAACCCCCCTTGCCTGCCGCACGCCGGTTGGTGCCCGGTTGCACTGCAGGGTCCCCGTTTTCTCCACCACCGGGGGCCCCTCCTACATTCGAACCGCAATGTGCCCGGGGGGGCCGCTTTGACAGGGTCGAAGCCGTGACTACAGCAACGGACTGCCCCCCCCTCCCCGTGCACTGCAGTCCGCCGCGCGCGCTCTCTTCGGAGAAACTATGCCGAGCCGCAGCAGAAGCACAGTTTCCAAATGGAGAGGCAGTACGGGGGGTGGAGGAGGAGGAAGGAGGAAAGGACGATGACTCGGCTGAGTCAGAGGCGGACCAGACTCAGGATGAGTCGGAAGCATCTGTGGGGCAGGTGCCCTCAGACGAAAGGGGAGCGGTGACTCCATCTTCACCAACTTCGATTATCACTACACTCCCCGAGGAGCCGCAGGTGGCGGAGACCTCGAGCGATGGAGGCACCGACAGCGGAGGTGAAGCGCAGCTGGAGCGAAGTGCTTCGGGAAGGCCCCCACACGCGTTCAAGGAGGTGGAGCGTCCCAAGAAGGAGGTGGGGGCGAAAGGGTGGCCAGAGCAATGGAGCCAGGAGCAGATTGCTCAGGGCAGCTTTCTGGCGCACATCTTCACTCGCGCTAGGCGGCGGTGGCGATGGTGCCGGAAGGCGCCGCGCCCCATCTTCCCCACGGTGTGGCGACCGGCCGTCCACTGTCAGTGCTCGTATGGCCTGAACCTGGCGGGGCCCTCGGAGTTCGCTGCCCAAGCGAAGGAGGCTCAGGCGGTGCTCGATTGGGATCGAGCTCAGAGCTTCCTCTTGAAGCGGCTCGAGTCAGGGCGCACACCACTTATCCTCGACCTCTTCTGCTGCGCCGGTGGGGTGTCAGAGGGCATGAGACGGGCTGGATGTGCCACGTTTGGAGTGGATCAGGACGCTCAGCCCGAATTCAAGGCAAGGTTCGGGGGCGGGTGGTTCCAACAGGGCGACGCCTTGGATCGACAGTCGATCCGCGCACTGGTTCGAAAATACAAACCGGTGGCCGTGTGGGCGTCGCCTCCCTGCGAGGCAAGTTCGACGGCCACGTTTGGGGGGGGTCACAACTCCTCGGCGCCAAGGCTGATTTCGCAGACTCGAGACATGCTCAAGGAGCTGGGATTGCCCTTTGTCATAGAGAATGTCCAAGGCGCTTCAAAGGAGCTGAGTGCCGATGCCATGACCCTGAGGGGGCAAGACTTTGGCCTCGAGACGGAACGCCCGAGGCTCTTCGAAGCGGGTGGCGGCCTGGAGCTGCAAGCGAGCCCTACGCTAGCAGCGGGCGGCTCGAGGCTCAGGGCGCGGTGCTGCCTGGGGGCGAAGGCGCGATACGCGAAGCTCGACAATTTCGGGCGGCGGTTGAAGCACCCCTGTTGTCAAGGCAATATTTACCCCGTGATGGGGAGCGCGCCCAGCCGCAGCACCGCGGCGGACAACGCACGGGCGATGGGGCTGGATGCGGGGCACATGCCTTTTGCCCGCATGGCCAAAGCAATCCCGCCCGCATATTCGGCGCTGATTACCGGCGAGATTACGCGGTCGGTGCTTCGGACAAAATATGGGCTGGCTGTGCAGTCGTGGGACGAGGCTCAAGCCGACCTTCCGAGGGCACGCAGAGACATGGCTTTATGGATGCGCGGAGGGGGTGGAGCAGACCCAAATCAAGGGGTCGAGTTCACTTCAACTGGGGCGCAGGCTGATTCTGGCCAAAGTGACATTGAGACCGGAGAGGAGGCGGAAGCAGCCCACTATCCGGGAGAGCCCGAACTGACTTGGGGTGTCACACTGGAGGGCGCTCGGGAGATCGAGCTGTCGTTCGCTGGCGGCACCAATGCGAGGATCTTTTCGCGAGGATCCAAGGACCTGATCTCGGAACTGCGCCCGATGCGCTCGCTGCGCGTTAGAGACAATGAGCCGACTCCGACCCTCGCTGGCGGAGAGAACGTTTTCGTCCATGTGCTCAGCGGCCACATATCACAGGCAGCGGCCGTGGTGAGGGCTGCTTTCGAGAAGGACTCATCGACACGGGTGGCGGTCTTGTGCCAGCCGAAGGATGAGCTTGCGTGGCTGCGCGCCATGGGCTCTACGATGCGAGCCTCACTCGTTCTTGAGTTGGGAGGAGCGAACTCGGTCGGCGGTGGGCCAGCAGAGTCTCTTCTGACGGGGACAAAGGAGGCCCGAGTGTTGGCCTTCGGCCAGCGGCAGTGGCGGGGCAAGTCATCCAGGATTGACAGGGGGGC
>OJDY01000150.1_pt1 | contig 9130 bp, 2 predicted proteins | sample 1592931 | NCBI WGS metagenome assembly OJDY01 (sample SAMN05416734, study PRJEB24817) | seawater metagenome | isolation source: Sea water | place: Canada:Atlantic | collected 2013-07
CCCCGTGCTCCTTCCAACTCCCGGGGGAGCCCAAGCCGACGTCGAGACACATGGCCACAAAAGTGGCCCACACCCTAGCAGCGCACGGCGTGCGAGCCCCCGAGGGCTTCGCGTACCTTGGCCACTCTCTTAGATCGGGGGGGTCTAGTGCTGCTGAGGCGATAGGCGTGTCTCGCTACTTGGGCAATTGGCTAGGCGGCTGGTCCCAAACCAGCCGGACGAGGGAGTTACATTACTTGGACCCCTCTGTAGGCCCGACTCCGGGCGCGTATCTATGCATTGTTAGGGTGGCTCCTCCGCCGCGTGTTCACGGCAGAGGCCACGGAGTGTGTGCGCTCCACTGCCCGCCCCTCAGACGAGCCGGGCGAAGCGTCTGAGCGGTGCATGCAGGTGCGCCTGGTTTGACAAGGCCGCATGCCGCCCGACCGCAAAAGGCACATGCTCCGCTCTTGGTAGTGAGGCTGGCCATAGGCTTTGCCTCCTCAGCATTAGGCCTCTCAGCCAAGGCCGGGAGCATGTCTCTCAGTGCCTCTTTGACTGCAACTGCAATCGACGTCGCAGTAGAGCCCCCCGCCTCACTAGCCGAACCAGGCAGATTGGAATACAGCTCAGTCCGGCCTGTCGCCGAGCCCGCGACTGAGCCCGCATCAGATCCGCTCGTGAGCTTGAGCTGAGTAGGCAGCGCTCTGCCGCCCGCCAGTTGGATGCCTAGCCCCATTGACTTAATGGCACTGTTGATGGCCGTAACCTCCGGGAGCCCCACTCCGAGGTACTCCACAAAAAAGTAATTGTGAATGTAACTACTCTTAACCGCCCATACTCCGTATGACTGCTGCTCAGCCTGCGTCAGCACCTTCGTCAGCTGCACCGCCGCCAGCGGGAGGTCAGCGTGGCTCAGAGAGTCCATAGTCGTCACAGCCCATTCTCTGAACTTGGCCTCATGCTTCAGCGCTCGCGACAGGGTCAGGACGTCGCCATCCATTGTCTTGGAGTGCATCTTGATGTAGCCATCAGCCCTCGTGATGTCTATCTTCCCGCCAGAGGAGCCTCCCGAGAGCTGGAACTCACGGTCCCACCAAGCCACCTCAGCGTCTGTGGGCATCCTCCCCAAATAGATGATCCAAACCGCCTTTGCGCAGCAGCACTGGCGCTTATAGTCACCTGCTCGCGAGTCCTCAAACTCCTTGCGCATCTCTGCCTTCGCTGCGTCGGGGATCAGCGTGCCTCCCTTCTCCAAGCGCCGAATCAGACGACCAACAGTGTCAGACGTCTCAGCACTGCTGGTCCCAGCAAGCAGTGCAGCCGCCGCCTCGGCGGCGACCTTCACCGGGTCAGGCGTGCGCGCCTTCGCCCACTGCACGAAGCGCGCTTTGTCTCTGCCCTTCGCCCTCCCTGCATCCGCCAGTGTTGTTGCCCACACCGATTCCCACGACTGGACGTCGTCCCACGTCACGTCCAGGCCACACGATGCCAAGTCTTCCCCACTGCCAGCGAGCTCGCTCACCAGCGCGGCTTGCACATCAGGAATCAGCGTGACCCCACCGTGCTCGCTCGCGAACTCCGCCCGGAGCGCGGCCACGGCCGCGGCATCGAGAGGCATCTGCACGAAAGCCAAAAAGAGAGAGGCGGCCCGTCGCCGGCACCAACGGGGTGCCTTTGGGGTGCGCTTAGTCATAATTTGCGTGGTATAAATGAGCCACTAGCCAAATTATGAGCCTGCGCCCCTCGATGCTCCGGCCTCCTCGGTTGCACAAATCGGCTAAGAAAAACTCACTCCGTCTGCGCGCGACAAGTCGCGCACGATTTACGTGAGTTATCCGTAGTCAATTTGTACAACCTATGGCCTGGGGGTCTCACGTACTCGCCTGGCCTAACCGCCAGACAGAAAAAACAGGCGCGGCACGCGGTCACATACCCACCTCAGCATGTGGCGCACGCTTGTCTCTCCACCCAATCTCAGCGCTCAGTGCCTTCGATGATCACATCATTGACGTGACCGCGCAGCGCCTCTGCCTATCCATTGAACTTTCATAGTGGCGTTGCATTTCCCTCTGATAGACCTTCTCGTTCCAACCGAACGTAAGATCAATGTCGGCCGGAGTCGCCCCTGTAATGTTCATAAAAGCGCGAGCGATCGTATCTGCTCCTCTGCGATCCGAGTGATGCCCGAATTTCGGAGTGTCGCGTCCCTGCAGATCCAGTTCCATGTCTGGGTCATCGGCCGGATTCGCCAGCCTGTACGCTTCTGCAAAGTATTTGTGGAGCGGGGCGTATGTTGCAGAGACCGATAGGGGCATGTTCGACAATCCTAACCTCGACCCATTTGTGGCTCGCATGAGAGGGCCTTCGGCGATGGTCACTCGCCCCGGTTCATCGAACCCCGCCTTGGCCAGTTCATTTATCAAAGTGTCAGAGTCCGGCGAAGTCGGCGAATCCGTACCCAGCACATTGATATATTTCTTGTCGAGCGAATCGGCATTCATTCGCTCGCCTCCACGATAACGCGAGTATTTTGCCCATTGTGCAGCAGCTGGAACTTTCGACGCCTTTAGTGTACGCTCGAGAAGATCAAGCCTCGTCGTGTCCCCTGAGGCTTTATCCGTCAGCGCCACCAAAGAGACCCGGACAACGAAGTAACTCGGACCTTCAACCAAGAAACCAGCCTCCTTCCGCTTGACAATCTTGAAGCCAGCCGCCTCCCAGTAGTCGCGAAGGATCTGAGCCATCGGGACCTTTGCCGGCCCTCGCGACGTTCCGACACAATTGACATACCTCTTCACCTTGGTGGACTTCGTATGCGGGAACATCCCCTCCAGCGTCTCCTCCCCTGTCGGATTCCCCTCGCCGTCAAGCTTACGCAGAATCACCAGGTTGTTCGCAAGCAGGCCATGCTTGTCGCCGCCCTCAAGCATCTCGCCCACTCTCACCCCCATCATGATCTCACCGCCGAAAAGGAGGCGCTCACGGGCTCGCATCGCTGTTGTGCCTGCAGTCACCACATCATGTAGCAGACACTTCACCATCCTTCGAGTAATCGCGGTGCAGGGCTGTCTGTCCTTGCCATGTTTTGCACAAAGATCCTTGAAGATCGCCTTGACACCTGCATCCTTTGTGAGGTTCGTCCGCGTTGTCTTTGCCATGTAGGCGCCGGCTGCGCGAAAGATCGATTCCAACGAAAGTGCGCGGTCACGCGCATTGACCAGCCAATTGAGAAATGTCTTGAAGACTTCAGCATTGTCACTTGGCATCACGCGGTTTGGGCCCGTGGCTCCTACCGCCTCCATGAATTCGCGCTCGAGATTCTTGAAATCGCTGTAGCTTGCTCCTGTGGCCTCGGCTCCGGTCGACATCTCGATCAGCATGGCACTCTCACAAATGCCCCTGGCTTGGTCAGAGATCGCATCGTCGCTTCCCGGGTTCATCGCGCGGAAACGACAATCCGGGCATAGAAAGCAACCAAGCTCTGCGAGTCCCTTCGGTAGCTGAGCGCACTTACGCCCGTGCAACTTTGCCTCACATGGAGCACCCGCGACCAGGCCCCTGCAAACCATTGGCTCCTCATTGAGTTCGCCGCAATCTCCCTTGAGGCACAATCTCACTCGGCGCCGCCGTGGCTCGCTCTGCTTGTCGGCGAGCTGCTGGGCCTTTTGCGCCGTCTCAGCCCTGGGTACCGACCTCATATCTGCAGCCGGAGATGACAGGGGAGGGTCTTCCATCGCAATGTCGGACGAGTCAACCGGCAAATCTGGCTGCGCTCTGGTCTCAAGCAGTGCCTCTGCCTCCATCTTCCGCCTCGCAGCGCGCAGACACCCCATCCGGTCATGGATCATCGCAGTCCCCCCTGGTGCTATCTTCGTGACGCCTGCTCCGACGCGCGACGTAGACCTGATCGCGAAGGCCTCATCGCATCCTGCGCACCGCATGCCCTCGTAACCAGCTGCGACTAAGGGTTGGCCTGAAACTGATAGCTTCGGCCTCTGCGGCCGCGCACCCTCGGCTCTCCTGGCTCGATCCCTGTCCCTTCTCAGGCTGTCTGACATCGAGTCGACGATTCGATCGATCGCTTCATTCAATGTCTCGCCGGCCGGTTCGGCTGATTGTGCAGCTCGAGCAGTCCCCAACGTCTCGTCTGCCAGTTGCGCAGCCTGAGCCATCTCATCGCCACCCCCTACCGAGTCTGAGCGATCGGCGCCCTCGCCCATAAGCAAATGCTCTTGCCCCCTATCAGCCTGGGCCTCCTCGGCCACACCCGAAGGCTCGCTCTGGGAATCCCCCTCACCTTCTCGTGCACGGAGACCGCTCATTGGGAGAGCCACATCGGCGGGCCCCGACAGCCCTGCCTCCAGTTCTGCCTTGATGTGCTCCAACTTTGGCTGATGAAGGCCGGCGATCACACGCATGCGACTGAGGTTCAGACTGCGAGCCGCAATCTCACGCTCGGCTGCAGTAACACCGAAACGGAGTGACAATGTCCCAGCTCCATGCCTGCCACCCGTCGTCGTGATGCCTAGTGTCACAAAATGATTCGCAACCCACAGCGAACGCGGGTCCACTTCCCATGGCTGGTTTCCTGCCGCGAGGCTAAGCCCCTGCTTCGAATCCTTGCCCAAATCCAGGATGAACTCTGCAGTGCCGTGCTGAGCTCGCTTGTCAGGGCGATGGAACTCCGCGCACTTCGGGCGACCCTCCCCGCTGTAGTCCTCGAGGAGCTGATACAACGTACCCGCCTCCCCTGACTCAGCCGCGTCGTCCAAAGCCCTGGCGCCGCCACGTACCGGGGCGTAGAGCACCGATCCCTTCGGTAGTGTGCGTGAGCTCTCATCGCCCTCACCATCGGTGGTCACACAGCTGACTTTCTTCACCGTACCTAAGTGCCGAGGGAAAGCAAGCACTAGGGATGGTCGTCGAGCCGAGATCCGCACCCATCGCCCTCCCCTATTCTCCTCCAAGTGTCGCGAGCCGACACTCGTGCTGGCGACAAAGGAGAAGTGTCGAGTCAGGCGCCACCAAGGCGCCTCAGGCGCCCAAGGCACCACCACCAGGCCTCGAGGGCAAGTCTGCAATGAGGTCGTCAGTCGCTCGCCGATGCGGCTGAGCGCAGTAGCCACTGTATCATGAGTCGGATGAGCCCACAAAGTCGACCGGCTTTTGCTGTCATCCACAGTCCGCGCGAACGCTCTTTCTGCCCCAATCAGATCAGTGAAGGGACCATGGGCGCATTCGAGGACCCTAAACTCCTCCTTGCGGAAGCGGCACCTTGGTTCCTCTACCGCTGCCCCCCTGCTCGTCTGGTCAGGTCGGTGAAGCATCGCCCCCGGGGTGTGAACCGGACGAATCGTCAAGTGATGACGAGCGCTCAGCTCCACAATGCGTCTGACCAACTCCTGCATATCCTCAGCTTTGCTATAAAGCTTGCTGGTGGCTCCCACCGTCGCCGAGTTGTCGATATCGATCAACAGCGTGCGCCCCACCAGGCGCGGTCCCCAGCGCTCTATGAGCCGATAAACCCCCAGGAGCTCACGGAAGTTGATCGGCCTTCTCTTCTCTGCCTGGGTGAAGACCATCCTCAGCTCCTCGCGAGCTCCGTCCAGCCACACGAGTTCTCCACATGCGAAGTCACTCGCGTCAGTTCCCGAGATGGCGGCCTCGCCAATGGATGACCCATGCATGGGTTTGCAGTGAGCGGACCCTATGGCGCCTCGCCACCACGTCAAGTCTCTCCAGAACGCCGGAGTGAGATCCACCTTCCCCCATGCCCCGAAGGCGTGCCTTACTCGGCCATGGGCCCAGTCCACCTCGAGACCCACGAACTGCCGGAGCATGCCCTGCATGTAAGTACGCCCATTCGGGACCACTTCCGCCGCAAAGACCAGATGCCCCAGCAGCGAAGCGAGCTCCTTCGGTCCAGACTTGACCTTCGCTCCCCGTATCTCTGCCATCTGATGAGGGCGTCGCACCATCCATTCTTCAATCATCGAGGTGATCCTGGCCTGTCGCTGCTCCGTCATAGCAACCAGTTGGCCCACTCCCAAGGGATCATTCACAAGCAGGAAGCCCAGGAACTCCATTGCACGCGCCGGACCGCGACGCTTATGAGCCGCCCAGTGCAGGCCCAGCTCATCGAGTAGTGACTGCAGCACCTCCATCCCCTTGATAGTGAGTTCCCTTGTATCACCCACGATCAAGAAGTCATCAACGTACACGAATAAGTGGATGCCCAGTCCCGCCACTCGTTGTCTGAAGACATCTCCCACCGCTTCCGTGAAACCACAGAAGATCAGCGGCGACAACTTGTACCCAAATGGCAGTGTGCGACACCACAGCAGTCTCCCAGTCGCCGGGTGTCGCACCATTAACAGTGGCCTACTCCCCTCCTCGACCTTGACCGCCCAGAAGCCGTCGCGCAGATCGAATTTCGCGAAATGAGAATGCTCTGTCACCACCGATGCCGCATCCCAGACGGAGGGCAGTGTGAACGGTTTGTGTCCCACCTGGTCGTTTGTGAAACATGAATAATCCTGGGCCGCTCGCCATTTGTCCTCGCTCTGGTGGACGATCGACCACGGATGCGCGGGCGCCCTCGTGAGGGCCTCGTCCACCATCGATGCAGGAACGGGCTCCAGATGTCCCACTAGCATCGCCCTATCGCACTCCGTCACACCCTGCTCGAAATGTTCTTGGTCAGGGAAGGTGTATTGACCCCTCTCAACCTTGAACCGGTGGAGGACACCATGCTCGTCAACGAAGCAACCCGGCCCAAGGCGGGTTTCCGACCGAGGGTTGACGCAATCCCCAGACAAGTCCTCTGAGTCCACCTCTGAAGTGCTGAAGGGCTCAATCCTTGCCCCATTGCGCACGAGGTCGAGGATGTGCGGGGGGAACCCTTTTCCCTCCCAGTTCTCCACCAGCAAATCAGGGTAAGGCGAATGGGCCACTGCTCTCTTCCAAGCCTTCGGTATGGGCGGCCTCGACCCTGAATCCACAGGATCCATCAGAGCAGCCACTGCAAGGCGGTCGACCCTCGCTCCCGTCTCCAGGCACTCGCGTTCCCCGAAGGAGAGCACCCTGGCCGCATGGGCTCCCTCGACCAGCTTCCGAGCGTCGGGCGTGACGGAATGGCGCCCTCCCAGGTCCATCACCCATGACACCCGGCTCTCCTCGCCGAGCGCCTTAACCCACTCGACCTCGTCCTCGGGCAGGCAGACAATGACCGCCCGTGTGAGGCGATCTGCATCCCTGGCGTCTCTCAGTACAGCGGCAGCTTGCTTGATCCGCGAAGGCACCACATGGACCAGTACGTTCAGACCCGCCAAGCCCTGAGCTCCTTCTCCTGTGCCGTCACTGAGAGTCACCCGGTGCACAGGGCGCAGATCGCTGTAGTTCATGGTGGAACCAACTGAGACCAGCGAACCGTCGCAACCTCCTGCGAAAGACAGTTCAATCTCTCGACTCCCCTCAAGTGTCGGCGACCAACTGATCTCCGATGGCCTGTCCGATGAAGATGTCTCAATCTCGTCGGCCATGACCTCTCCTTGTGTGGGCGTCTCCCCCACCGCTAGAGAGTTCTCCGGGCCATAGAACTCCACGCCCATGCTCGGGCTCGGGCCACCTCCTCCTCTCATCCAGAAGGCTAAGTCTCGGCGTGCCTTCGGCAGATCTGCTTGCGCCTCTCGCCAGCTCGGGACTCGAAGACCATACTTGGTCCACAACACGTGCCGCATGATGGACCCGTGGATGAAAGCCGAGTAAGCAGGAGGTATTGCCTTCGCCATTCGTGCAAACGACATGTGACCCACGTCAATGGCCATCGCTCGCGCGTTCTCGGCCAGTGAACTCCGACTTGGTGATTGCCCCATGACAGGATAGATGTTGCCCTGGCAACACGGGACCCGAAGACGGCGCCCAAAGCAGTCGAGTTTCGCATATCGAGCCTTCGCCCCCAGGCAGCAGCGGGCGCGAAGAGCTGCCCCCCCCTCCGCCAGGAATGGATCATGTCGCAAAGTCAGGCCACCGCCGGCCTCGAAGAGTCTCGGTCTCTCGGTCTCGAGGCCGAAGTCCTGTCCTCGTAGGACCAAGGCATCCCCCCTAAGTTCACTCGATGCTCCTTGCACGTTCTCAATCACATACGGAAGGCCCAGCTCTTCAAGCATATCCCTGGTGCGAGCTATCAGGCGCGGCGCATTTGAGTGATGGCCACCGCCGAATGTCGCCGTCGAGCTCGCCTCGCAGGGGGGTGAGGCCCAGATGGCCACCGGGCGATACTTTCGGACCAAGTAGCGGATCATCTCTCGGTCGAGGGCGTCGCCCTGCTTGAACCATCGTTCGCCGAATCGAGCCCGGTACTCAACCTGGTCCTCGACATCGACGCCAAAAGACGTGCCTCCCGCTCGGCGAAAGCCCTCTGAAACACCGCCCGCGCAGCAGAATAAGTCCAGGATGAGTGGGGTCCTCCCGGACTCCAGCCTCTTGACCAGGTGTGATGCTGACCGATCCCAGTCGAAGCATTGTTGTGCTGACGCCGCCTGCGCAGCAAACTCGTCGACACCAGCCAAATTCGTGCCGTAGCCGCACCTACAGCTCACTGCTGGTCGCCAGATCCACGGAGGGCGCACTGTGTTTCGCCTCCTCGCTCGCGCTTCAACCAGATGTGAGCGCTTCCACCTGCGCCGCAGGCGGGTGAAGATGTGTGTCATGAAACTGGCCGCCGCAACTTGTCCCGCCGTCCAGCTCGAAGGCCATCGTGAGCCCCCCTCTCTGACCGGCGAGACGCCCCGAGATGCTGTTGCGGCTGGTGACGCAGCCAGTCTCTGGCACATCCTTGACAACCGGCACTCGAACGAGGAACTGCGATTCCGTATCAGCCTCCTGGGTCGCCCCGAACCCCCCCGACTCGGGATGACTGTTCCTGAGGCCACCCCCCCTGCAGTCACGAGATCAGTAGGACATGCCCCAAATGAACCTTGCCCCTCCGGGTCATCCGACTCGGGCCTCAATCTTCCCTCCACCCCCTCCTCCGCCTCTGCTGTCTGTGCTGGACATAGTGCTGCTGCATGGCATAGTGCTGCAACAGGGCATAGTTCCTCTTGCTGTCTCTTATACACATCTGACGCTGCCGACGAAGAGGATAGTG
>OJDY01000152.1_pt1 | contig 9111 bp, 2 predicted proteins | sample 1592931 | NCBI WGS metagenome assembly OJDY01 (sample SAMN05416734, study PRJEB24817) | seawater metagenome | isolation source: Sea water | place: Canada:Atlantic | collected 2013-07
GTTTGACACCGAACCCTTGGGGGAAGTGGCAGCCGGCTCGTTCGGAAGCGAGAGGTTGCCACCCGAGGTTCTCGATCTTGAGAACCCGGTTATGCCCGCGGGAGAACCAGGGGTCCCGACAGGGGGCTCTCCCTCGGAGGAGGGGGGGTCGCGTCTGGAGGGGGTGACGGCGTATCATCGTCCCATCCCTTTGGGACCTCACGCCCATGGCGTTCAGGAGGGGATCAGCTTGGAAGCGGACCCTCATCGGAGCCAAAGGTCCGAGCCTTACCAGGCGAAGGACGAGGACCTAGGGGAGCGAGAAGTGCACGAGACGCCCCTTGCCCGGGAAGGGGAAGGTGTATCTCAAGAGAGGGGTGAGCTCACGGGAGAGCCCCTTCAGGAGCACTTCTCTTTGCCACAGGCGCGCGAGCTCGGAGACTCCTCCCTTTTATGCGCGCCATGTGAAGAGCAGAAGGGGGTGTCGGCGAGAGGTAATTCGCGCGTACATTCCCCCCCGCCCGGGGACTCGTTCAGCCAGCAGTTGCATGATATGCGGCGGCGGCTGAAGAGCCTTACCGGAGTGGGGGATTCTGCCAAGAAACTCAGGGCTTGCTCGCTGTCTGGTCAGCGGTGGCCCTCAGGGTGGTCCGCGCGCCAGCTGGCCGCGGGTCGATTCTTGGCGCACTTCGCTTCGCGAATGCGAGCGAGAGAGTGGGGGGGCCTCCGAGGTAGCTCGAAGCGAGTACCATTGGTATGGCGTCCCGCCGTGAAGTGTCAATGTTGCTATGGCCAGAACTTGGCTTCAAGAGCCGAGTTCGAAGATCAGGCTTCGAAGGCGCGATTGGTAGCCGATTGGGATCGGGCCCAATCGCACCTACTGAAGAGGCTAGAATCCGGTCGGACACCGCTGATTCTAGATCTCTTCTGCTGTTCTGGTGGAGTGTCCGAGGGATTCCGCAGGGGGGGATGCACGTCCTTCGGGGTTGACCTGGACGAGCAGCCTTCTTTCATCGCGCGCTTCGGAAGCAAGTGGTTCCACTTGGGGAGCGCGCTGAATCGAGAGACACTTAGGGACCTAGTACGGAGATTAAAGCCTATCGCCGTATGGGCCTCACCCCCTTGCGAAGCCAGTTCGACGGCAACGTTTGGGGGGGGGCATGAGTCTAATGCTCCTCGTCTAATAGCTCAGACTAGAGACGCTTTAAAGGAGTTGGGCCTACCCTACATTATCGAAAATGTGAGGGGCGCCGCCCGCGAGTTGGGACCTGACTCCTTAATGTTGAAGGGACAGGAGTTCGGGCTCGAAACCGAGAGACCTCGGCTTTTCGAGTCTGGCAATGGACTCAGATTAGAACCCTGCCGTTTCTTAGAGGCAGGGGGCTCAATGCTGAGGGAACGGAGCTGCCTGGGAGAGAGGGCGCGTTACGCGAAGCTAGACCACTTCGGGCGGCGCTTTACAGTTCCTTGTTGTCAAGGAAACCTGTTTCCGGTTATGGGAACACACCCTAGCAAGAGCTCGGCGGCTGAGAACGCGCGAGCGATGGGGGTGGATGTGGGGCATATGCCTTTCGCCCGATTGGCAAAGGCTATCCCACCTGCCTATTCGGCGTATCTGTTGGGCTTCATGGTCAGGCACACGCTGCGCCAAAAATTCGGCGTAGCTGCTCTGTCATATGATGAAGCTCTCCGTGACCTGCCTAAGGCACGGAGGCAGATGTGCCACATGCTCAGGGGTGCGGGGGGCGACGATCCAAGACAAGGAATCGAGTTCGCCGCACCTGAGTCGCATCCGGCCGGTCACCCGGCCGGAGACGAGACTGAGATATCTATGCATGACCACTCCTTCGTGGAGCCAAGATGGAGCATCTCTCAACTGGCGGCGCGTGAGATTGAAATCTCGTTCGCCGGGGGGTGCGATGCCTCGATCGCACATTCGAGCGTCGACCATTGTCTGTCGGATGTCCGATACATCGACAGACTCGGATTGGGGGACGAGATTCCACAAGGAGTCGAGAACGTATTCGTGATTGTTCACACGGATGACATAGCCAAAGTGGCTTTGTCGCTGACGGAGGGTTTGCGAAGGAACCCCCGTCTGAGATCGGTGATCGTATGCCTGCCGGGGGACGAATCGGCGTGGCGAAACCGTTTGCATGGTGTCGCTCGCGTCGTGACCGTCTTCTCTCTCGGGGACGCGGGGGGCTTGCGCTCGGTTGGCGGGAGCCCTCACTCTGATCTACTCACGGGGGCAAGTGCCGCTTTGGTACTAGCTGTGAACGAGAGATCAGGGGTCGGAGGGGGACCCCCTTTGAACTATGAGGGTGTCCGAGAGATCATGGATCCTCTCGACAGCGGAGAGGCAACATTCCCAAAAAGGTGGAAGAACGCCGTCTCCTTCACGCCATATCCCCCCTTAGAGCCCAGCGACTGGGCAGGGAAGGGATTCCCGTCGCATATCATGGACTTGGTCCGCGATGGGGCAAAGATTTACACGACGGAGGGGAGCGGGCTCCTGCTTGCCGGAGGCAAGACAGGCGAGCGATCGGACCCGAGATCGGAAGTGCCGCTCGGGCCCGGACGCTTCGCCGATGAAGACGGGTATGTCCGGCAGTTTCGCGTCGAGGATGGCCAATATGCTTATCCAGACCGCGAGCACTTTGAGAGGGGGGTGGCCGAGTGCGACCGAGCTCTCCTGGTCGGCCATCTCGAGCCGGTACCCTCTCACATGGTGGACGAGGCGCTCGCTATAGCGCCCGCCCACCCATGGACAGTGGTCCACCAGTCAGCAGACAAGTGGCGCGCCGCGCAAGATTACTCACGATTTACGAACGGGCGAGTGGGAAGTAAACCTTTCACGCTACCGAACGTGTGGGACGCGGCTAAGGTAGTGGGGTCTGATTCACACTTCGCCAAGTACGATCTGCGCGACGGATTCTGGGCGGTTAAGACAGCCCGGGAGAGCCGACCCTATTTGATGGTTCGCCACCCAGCCACGGGCCGCCTTTTGTGGTGTACCAGCCTACCATTCGGGTACAAATTATCACCACTGATATTCTGCGACCTAACTGAGTCTGTCGCCCAAGTCTTCAGGACAAGGGTCGCGGGAATGGGCATTCACATATATGTGTTTGTGGATGACTTCTTGGTCATCGGTGAAAATCGTGAACTTACGATTAAGGGCATGGAGATGCTCGAGACCCTCTTCAACGAACTGGGCTTGCAGTGGGCAGCCCATAAGAGGCGAGGGCCCGCTCGAGCTATGGAGTTCCTGGGCTTCTTGCTTGTGAACGAGCAAGGGGGCCGACGACTCATCGCGATGTCGGAGGGACGGCACGACAAGATGTTGAGACTTGTTCAGATGTGGATGGGCCGACGTCCCTCAGATCTCGAGGAGTCGAGGGGAGTCGAGGCGACGGCCGAACCGAAAGAACTGGCATCGCTGTTAGGCTTGCTCGTGTTTTGCGCGGCAGCCGTCCCAAATGGACGCACTCACATGCAAGGCATGCTGCGTCAATTTGCGCGTCTCGAGGTCGATTGGACTCGAGGCGCAGTGCGCTGGTCGGGAGGCGATTGGGGTGAGGTACCCTTGACGCGCACTTTTTGGCGTGACCTCTCGTGGTGGCGAGGCGCGCTCGAAGAAAATCCGAGTGTCCCTATGGCTCGTTCACCCGCAGGGGTGGCAGCCGTCACGGGGACGGATGCAAGTGATCTCGCATGCGGCGAGCTCGTGTGGCACGACGGCGGAAGGGAGGAAATGAAAATGGTCTTCACACACGCCGAGAGGCGTAGACCCATCAACTTTCGCGAGCTACTCGGAACTTATCGATTAGTGGAGAGGTGGGGCGCACGTCTGGCGGGTCGGACATTGCTAATTGACATAGACAATTCGGCCACGGTGGGCGCCGCCACCTCTTCCTTCAGCAAGGCTGAGGATATGCAAGAGCTAGTTCTCAGGCTTGTCAGCCTGGCGGCTAAGCATAACCTGCTTCTTCGCCCGGTGCACACGCCCGGGGCTATGTTGGATCGCCCTGATCAAACAAGCCGAGGGGCGGCTTTGGAGGAGCCGCGCGTTCGTTTTCGCGCAAGTTTCTTTAAGGCGCTCGAACGGACCCACGGCCCATTTGACGAAATGATAGGGGCCGAAAGAGAATTCGCGGTCAGCACGAGTTCGGCCGAGGGGCCTGCAAGATTGTGGGCCCACCCGGCTTTCAACACGGTCGGGACGGCACTGGGGCGGATGTGCGAACGGATGCACCCAGACCCAAAGACATGCCCCAGAGGTCTGGTGGTCGTACCGTGGGCGCCTGAGGCGGCATGGTGGCCTCTCATGCGCCACATGACGTGCGTCGCGCGCTTTGGCGTCGGCTCACGTCACCTGGAAGAAAATAGAGCCGGCAGATGGGTGAACGTTTCTGCGCGGAGACCATCACTGGTGATGTCTTTTCCTATTGATCTAGGTACGGTGTTGCCACTCGACTTACTGGTGCCGCGCGAGCCTGCCGAGGGCACCGAGAGGAGCAGTCTCCTTCCGGGCACCCTGCTATACTCGATTATGCTTACCTCGAGGGAGGCAGCTCTCGCCGGGGAGGAAGCAGGAGAGCTCTACATGCTACTTGAGGCATATGATGGGCAGAACGCGCCAGAGTGCGCGCAGCTTCTGCGGAAGGAGAAGAGCGGGGGGGCTCAAGGGGGCGCCTCCTATTTTTGCGACCTTGGCACCAAGACGAGAAAAGGCGCCAGTTTGAACCAGGGGAGACCGTGGCTCCCCTTCGCGCGAGACTTGTGGGTCGTCAACCACTTCTCGAGGGATCGACGTTCGACGTCGGCGCGACCGGGCCAGTGGTCCCGCCTTACGTTCGACTTCCGGTCAGCCGAACGCGAGATTCGAGCCAAGAAGGACTTGGTCGACTCCGTGTTCATGCGAGCGCGGTTGGGCGCGGGCGTCTACGACGAACCGTATGCGTCGGCCCTCGATGAGGCTTTACGAGGGGGGGTGCCGACCGCGGAAGCGATGAGCCGACTAGCCGAACGGCGGGAGGCCCCGATAGACCCTCCACCGGCGGTGGCGGCGGTCGAGCAGCCCGGGGAGACGGCTATTGCCAGACCGTCTCTGTCGGTATCCGGACAGCCACTAGTGCGTGGTGGCTATGAAGGTATGAAGTGTGCGGGGTGCGGGGACGCTTTTGGACGTCGCGCTATGCGTACTAAAATTACACCGGGCGGTTTCGGTATGATACATGACTCAAGAAGATGTCTTGATTTAGCGCGCCGCGCGCTGGGTGATCTCGTATTAGCAGAAAGCGAAGGGGGGGCTGACGGTGGCCAGCCAATTCGTGACGAGACTCAGGGGGTGGCGCCGGGGCTGATGTGCCCACCGTGTGACCCTCCACCACCTAGAGTGGAGGGGGCAGGCGTGTTGGGGCGCAATGGGAGCGATCAGCGAAAACAGCAGTTCGCCGATCGCATTGGGGCCGACCGGAGGGCGCGTGTGCATGCGTGTCTGGAAGGCCGATGCGCCGTCCGTGAGGAGATCCCCATGATATGCCTCGGAAGAGTGGGAGGCGCGCCATGCCCGGCGCGTCTCCATGGGCGGGGCTGCGCCCAACTGACAAAGGGGCACGCCGCCTTGGGGTGCTTCCTGTGCCCGAAGTGTCGGGTAAGGGAGGCCCTGCCGGGGGCCGACGGAGACCTGCCGGAATCGGCCCTGGCAATTGCGGAGGTCACCATGTTGGTGCAGATGTCTACGGGAGCCGAAGCGACGGGCGCGTCGTATTTCGACTACCAGCGCCTTGAGCGCGAGTTCATGGCGAGCATCGGGGGCATGGTAGGGGGAGTCCTGCCAAGCGACAACCATAATGTCTTTATGATGTTTATGTGTTGGATCGTTACGGCCAAAGAGCGCGCCTTGTCTCTGGAGACTTTGGTGCGCACGGCGGGGGCAGTCATGTTGAAGACTGGCCGAGAGAATCTCACACGCAGGGCCGATGTCAAGGCCTTGTTCGAGGAACTTAAGACGAGACACGGGGAGGAGTCTACACCTCGTACGGCAACGACGAGGCGTATGATGTACCACGTGCTAGAGGAAGTGATCCCTGCGAGGGGGGGGAATGAGCTCGTCAACGTGCGCATGCAACTGATGTTCGCGCTCGAAGTGATGCTGGGGCTGCGAGTGGGCGAGGTCCTTTCGGGGGGAGACTACCACGGTCTGCTGGCTAACTACCTCACTATACTCCAGCGATTGGATGAGGGTGGCCACCCCAGCGAGGATAGGACGGTGGAGGCGTTCTTGGAACACTCCAAAACCAAGCACAGCCGCTATGTCAACGCGGTTGGCCTTTCGAAAGGGCCGGCAAAGGTACGGTTGGCCGACTTCCTGCAGGCCTATTGGAGGGCCGCAGGGATGAAAGTGGTGTCACGATTGGAGGCCGGCTACATGGTCACGGGGCCGGACTATTCCGTGTTGCGCGTGTCGTTAGTCGCGCTCTCCGTATCACAGGAGAATGATCTTGAAAGGATCGAGATGCTGGGACGGATTCTTCGCCGCTCAGAATCAGTCGAGGCCAGGAAGTGGGCGGACTACTCCGTGCACTCCGCCAAGAGGCGTTTGACGGCAGAATCTTTGGATAAAAAGTATGTCAATGTGGCCGGGGGGGCCAAAGACTCTCTGGAGCTGGCACAGGTATCGCGCGAGTTAGCTCTGGCGGGGTTCGCGGATCGGATGTCCATAGTCCCGGGCCCGTTGATGCGCGCCACTAATGGAGCTATGGGGTATTCCCACATGCCCTTGCAGCCGGCGTCGACATACGCCATGCTGCACGAATGCCTTCCTAGGGCCTTCGAGCTTGCGAACGCGCAGTCCCCAGATCCGGAGTTGGATTTGAGGGGTCTCGTGGCCCCATTGTGGGGCCACCACTCGAACAGGCGGGGGGCCGATACAACTGCGCGAAATACGATGCATATCACGGGCGCCACGGAGAGGGACATAGATATGCAGTTTGGATGGAACGAGCACATCGCTCGAGCGATTATGCAGCTACATTACGAGAGTAATGTGGAGCGGGATCGGCGAAGCAGAGTTACGTCTATGATGTGAGGGGTGTTCACCCATCACATCGAGGCACTACGTGCTTGCGAGGGGGAGAGACCCTCACTGTGCACGCCGAGACTGGTGAAGGGTGAGAGTAACTGCTTGCCCGCCTTTTCCTACCTGGAATGGCTAAGTATACCAGGTGTTTTGTTGGTGCGGTAACCCCAAGGCAATTCCTATAACAATTTGGATAACTTACTCAAGAGTACGAGCACGGCTTGCCGCGCGCAGGCATAGCGAGTATGATGGGCATGGAGTGAAGGGTTGCCGCACATCGAGGGGCGCCGAATATACGCGTATATAAGGCGCAAATGTTGCAGGTATACAAATGGCAAGAGATTGATTGGACATTTTACTACGAGCACGAGCGTGGCCCACCGCGGGCGGGAAGAGCGAGGGGCGATAGGCACGGGGTGCACCAGGGCTCAGGAATTTTCTGGGAATTTTCCTAGCGCTAGGGAAACTCAGTGCCAGGGACCATGGACCATTTCTATGCGGTATACCATGCTTTACGATACAATACAAGGGCGAGAGCTCCCTTAAAAACTAAGGAAGCCCGGGCTTCCTTAGAACTCTTCGTGAAAAGAAGAGTCGCTGCTTGCCAAATGGCCTCGACCCCGAGCCCCGCGTTGGTGGCCGCGCTCAAGGGCGAGTTTGGCAAGTCCTACGACGGGCGCAAGCTGCGGCCAGCCACGCAGCAGGCGCTCGTCGACCTCTTTGCTGGCAGAGGGGAGTCCCTGGTGGACGTTATCCAGCACGTCGTTGTCACAAGGGACAACGAGGCTGGCTGGCGCGCATACTGGAACGCAGTATGGGCGCATGCGGACATGGTGACCAAGGTGGACGCCATCGATCTCGAGCAGTTCGTCCTCTGGGCGCTCGCGCGGTGCGAGGGCGGCTCGACGGCGCTGGCATTGGGCAACAGCCAGGCCAAGAAGGCGTTGGACATCTTGGACACGAACGGCATCGCTCTGCCGAACAGCGTGCGCACCGACATCGAGGCCGCAATGAATTCGGCAGATGCAGGTGACGAGAAGAAGCAGTGCTGCAGCGCGGAGGTAGTGTGGCTCTTGTATTACGTGAGGAACCCTGAGCCTGATGAGGTCTCATGGTACAATCACCAATTTAACACAGGAGGTGGGCGAGAGGGAGGGAAGGTGGAGATCACCAAGTGTCCCTCTTACATCAAGTTCCATGCAAAATCCTCCGACACAAGCCTTTCGCTTGAGCGGGTGCTCAAGCGGCCAGCGGAGGACGGGTTCACAGAATGGACCATGAAGGTCCTTGACGGCATAAATAATGCTGGCAAGATCAAGGCCTCGGCCATGTTCATGCGCATGCTGAGCAAGGCTCACAGGTTTGCTCAGGGCTCTTGGCTCCGCAAGAGAGCCTATTTGTACGGGTACTTCTTCGAGGAGTTCACCGGGCTCGGGCTGCCGGCAGATTTCTCTGTGCAGGCGGCGATGAACGCCAACAACTTGCAGTTAACTGCAAAGGAGGAGGAGGCAGGGCGCTCGAGGTGGGGCGGCGGTGCTGAGACAGGCAGCCTCTACGGAAGCAGCTTCGGAGGGGGCGCTACGAGCAGCTGCAGCTCGAGCAGCTGCAGCTATTCACAGCTCCCCGGCTCGGTGAGCGAGGTCGGAGGTGGCTTTAGCCTCAAGGAGCTTGCGAGCGTTATCCAAAGCTCGATTGAGGCTGGCCTGGCTAAGGGGGGGGGGGGCGATTCCTCGGGCCCTCCCCGCGAGGGCGGCACATGTATGTATTGCCGCCGCGCCTCGTGCTCCATGCTAGCCGGCGGCAAGCCTTGCCGCGAGGCGAACCGCGCAGCCGCGCTCCTGAGGGAGACGCTTAAGAAGGAGAAGGATCAGAAGAACCCCCCCTCTTCCTCGGAATGAAAGGGGGGTTGCGCGCGCGGGCAGCCACTCTCCTGCAGGTCAAGCGGAGGGGGCTGCGGCTGGGCGCGCTGCTCCGACAGGCGCGGTTTCGCCGCCGCTGATGCTGCAGCGGGGCGGCTCGCCGAAGGGAGCAGCAAACAAGGGGGG